>LSQX01377240.1_pt1 | contig 22586 bp, 22 predicted proteins | sample 654561 | NCBI WGS metagenome assembly LSQX01 (sample SAMN04489861, study PRJNA283612) | anaerobic digester metagenome | isolation source: 4 biogas reactors fed with cattle manure at either 37C or 55C with and... | place: Denmark: Kongens Lyngby | collected 2014
TTATATCGGCTTGGAATGAATTAGTGAATAAAACAACAATTTGATAAATTATTAATATAAAAGAAAGGACGATAATATGTTTAATTTTTTAGTAAGAAAATGTAAAGAATCCAATACTTTTGCATGGTGTATAACTTTTGTTGGAATAGCATTAATGATATTAATTGCTTTTTGGTGATATATATGGAATTTCTAAATCAAAAACTATATCACAATCAAATTATCAAAGAACAATACAAAAACGGTGATGAATTAAGTGTTATAACCTTAAAGGAGGGCAGTTATTGAATATTATAAAATCTATATCTTATGACCAAACCGAAATCATAAAAAACATATTACATCTACATGTACCTACAAAAATAATAGATTGTGACCCTACATATAGTATTGGAAACTTTTATAAAAACACAGGAATTCAAGAGCCACAATATAAATTTGATATAACTCCGCAAACGAAAGACACAATACAAGCCGATGCAAGAAACTTGCCCTTAGAAAATGAAGGTTTAAACTGTATAATGTTTGACCCGCCTTTTCTTGCAACAAAAGGCAAAAGTTTAAAAGAAAATAATGATAATAATATAATAAATAAACGTTTTGGAGTATATCCTACAGAAGAAGAGCTACATCAATTTTACGTTGATGCTATGAAAGAGTTTTATCGAATTTTGAAACCTAAAGGTATATTTATTTTTAAATGTCAAGATAAAGTAAGTAGTGGCAAACAATATATGACACATTGTTTTGTATGGCAAGAGGCAATTAAAATCGGCTTTTATCCTAAAGATTTATTCATATTGCTTGCTAAAAACCGAATTGTAGCAGATTGGCAATTAAAAAATCAAAAGAACGCAAGAAAATTTCATAGTTACTTTTGGGTTTTCCAAAAGATTAATAAAAAAATCCAATATATATAAGAAAGGATGATACTGTGAAAATCGAAAATACACAAATATTTGGATTTGAAGCAGCTATTAGAGCAATGAGGAACCCCCTCAATAGTTGGGACAAAAGCGATAGCAGAATTAAAAGTTGTGATGATCCTTTATATTGGGCTAAAAACAATGCTAACGAAGAAAGATTTATATTAGGAGAAAAAGATGCAGAATTGTCACAAAAACTTACTAAAGCAGGCGATAGTCATAGTAAACATTTACGATTTATACGTGTTTGGGCTGATATTATTGCCCCACGTTTCTGGTGGCAGGAAATGGATACGTATAAACATGTAGACAAAATTTCTTGTTCTACTATGCATACGCTTATGAAAGAACCAGTAGGATCATGGAATTTTGAATTAGATACTATTCCAGCGGAATTAATAGATAAAATAAATAATTATATAAAACGGTATCAAACAACTGATGATCCAGAAGAAAAACATAATTATTTACTTGCTTGTAAGAATACATTACCTGAAGGATTTTTACAAAAGCGTACCATAAGTACAAACTATCAATGTCTATTAAATATATATCACCAGAGAAAAAATCATCGTTTACCTATGTGGCATCAACTTTGCAGTTGGATTTTAAAATTACCCTATTTTATTGAACTCACAGGGGTAGGTGATAAACCTTGAAAATAATTACTATATCAGGTTTAGCCCAACATGGAAAGGATACTACGGCAACAATTTTCAAAAATAAACTTGAAAAACTAGGATATAAGGTTTTAATTATTCATTATGCAGACTATCTTAAATTCATATGCAAACAGTATTTTGGATGGAATGGAGAAAAAGATATTAATGGAAGGACGTTATTACAACGAATAGGAACTGAAAAAGTAAGAAGTAAAGACCCAGATTTTTGGGTTGGCATTGTAGAAAAATTTATATCGGTATTTGGAGATGATTTTGATTTTATTCTTATTCCAGATACAAGATTTCCAAATGAAATTGAATATCTAAAAAATAAAAATTATGATGTGCTATCAATTAGAGTTAATAGGATTAATTTTGAAAATAGTCTTACAGAAGAACAACGCAACCACCCATCCGAAATTGCATTAAACAATTATAAATTTGATAGAATCATAGCTTACGAAAATGGAATTGAATATGTAGAAACGGCTGTAGATCAATTTATAAAAAATGAAATAACTCATAAGCAAGGAGATAAAAATGAAAAGAAAAACATTCGGCATAGACCTTGATGATACCCTCAACAACCTTTGTGATGTTTGGCTTGAACATTACAATAGAGATTATAAAGAAAACCTTAAAAAAGAAGATATTAAATCATGGAATATAGCATCTTACACAAAAATAGGAGATAGAATTTACGACTATCTCCTTTACCCAAATTTCTTTCAATCATTAGGAATTCAACCACAAGCCAAAGAAGTTACAGAATGGTTATCTCAATACTTTGAACTTTATATAGTTACAGCTTACCATCCGGCTACTTGTTATGATAAAAGCAAATGGGTGGAAAAGAACTTACCTCATATTCCAAGCAGAAATATTATTTTTTGTAATAATAAAGGATTAGTACATACAGATTTTCTTTTAGATGATGGACTTCACAATATCGAAGCTTATAAAAAAAATAATCCAAGAGGATTTCCTATTGTGTTCAACCAACCTTGGAATCTAAATGTGACTGAGCATTATGTAAGAGCAGACAATTGGGAAGATGTTCAAAATATTGTGTTAGATGCTATGTATGAGTTTCATTTATGAAAGTCAACTACCCCCGTTTATAGAAACGGAGGCTTGTAAAAGCCTTAGTTGACTACCCTAAGTCTTAACTGACTACGTTGGAATAATTATCTTACCCTGAAATGATGCCCAAGTTTCAGGCTCTAAGGTGGCTCTGTAAAAGTTCTGATGGGTAGGAACGGTCAACCACAATTGGCAGTTATACTGCAAAGTTATTCCAACATTGGGGATGGGTAAAAAAATAGGGCAGACCAGCCAATAAGCTGAATCTGCCCTTAATCTATGTGAACCACTTAGGTGGTAATCTTATTATGCCACACCTTTCTTTATATCTTCAGCGGCATCTTTAAAAGCAGTAATAATATTGATTAAACTATGTACAACATTACTACCTAATGACGCAAACAGACCAATAGTAATCTGCTGAACAACAACAGGTATGGTAGTAACTCCAAAAGTAACCCCACTAATTAGCGCAAGAATAACTGCAACAACAGTAGCTATTACAATCTTTTCTGTCTTAGTACATTCTACGTCTTGCTTCTTAGTAATTTTATTTTTAATGCACAAGTAGATAGGCTTTACAACTTCAGTGAGTCTTTCGGTCGCAACAGCTACAGATAAAATTACCATCGTAATAGATTCAAGCATATTATCACTACTCCTTTATTTATCGTCAATAGGCAAGTGTAATAATTTGGCTAATATAACTGCTAATTGCCCTCTTGTAACATATTCATTTGGAGCGAAGTTTCCATTTCCATCACCAATCATTAAACCTGTCTTACCAATAGCTTTAATATATTTTTCTGCATAATGACCTTCTATGTCTTTGAATATAGAATCATCTCCCTTTAATTGATCAACTTTATTTTTTAATTTAGCTTTAAACCCTTCCCACTCTTTCGGATCATCTACAAATGGTTTGGGACATATTTTTGTAGTTAAATCATAATGTCTATATACTCTTTCAATTGGAATATTATAAGCAATCATATCTTTAGCTATAATCTCAATGGCATTATCACAAGCTTTATTCCAATCGCCATTATTACAAATCTCATATTGTAATGATTTATAATTTTGTAAATTGCCAAATACTTCATATGCTATTTTGGTTTGACCATTGTAGCCATTATTTTTAGGTAATCTAACATCCCCAGCACCAGGAGCATATTCATCATAAGGTATTACTTGATATGCTTCATTTTCATCAATATAAACATGTCCTGCACCATAAGCAAATTCAGTTTTCCCATCAGCTTCATATATCTTATCGTTTTTCTTCACATATGTACGACTAGCATATTTAGCATTTGCCAACGCTGTGGCGGTTGGTTTAGAATTTCCTGTGTAATGAACAATGACAGCTATGGGGTTATTTATTCTTTTTGGTCTTGGTCTATTAGGATGTCCTTCAGGAATTAAACGTTGAATAACTTTAACTGCCAAGTTTTACCACCTTCTTTAGATAATAAGGAAGGTAGTTTTACTACCTTCCTAAATTATTAACCCAATTTATCCTTAAACATTCTATATAATTTTACAAGAACAGTTGCAGCTTGTTCTCTAGTGAAATTCCCTTGAGGATTAAATACCTTACCGTCACCAACCATTAAACCAAGCCTTACAGCTTCTTCAACATAACTTCTTGCCCAAGAAGAAATCTGATCGGCATCTTGAAACATTTGTTGTAATTTAACTAGATCAGCATCAATCTTATCACTCAAAGCCCATGCCTCCCTTATTGGAAAATTATATGGCATATAGCACCAACCTTTATCTCCCCATTCTTCACCCCAATGGTTTAGTACAATAAAAGCACCCTTACCATTTGCAGCATCATCGTCTGCTCCAAATATAACCATACAATGTCCACCATAATTCTTTTCCTTAGATGTGTTGGGGATAGGGGCTATACCATCTTTACCGACTCTAAAAAATGATTCGTAAACATCAATGCAAACAAGCACTATCATATCATTAAGTAAAGCTTCTTTAATATTGTTGACTAAATTTTGATCTTGCCCATCTAATCTAAAATAAGAAGAAATCCTATATGGTTTAGCTTTTTGCCTAAGTTGTTCAGCATAAGGAGTATAAATATTTTTTAAGTTATAGTAATGATCTATGTAAGGGAAATCTTCATATAAAACAGAGCCATAAGTTTGTAGTGTACGGAGTGCATCTCTAGTGACAAGCCCTTCGCCTTCATAAAAACTTAGACGTCTTTCTGCATAATGGAAACCTTCTGAAAATTCCAATAATTTTCCTGTTTGCCTATATTCGCTTGTCATACGTTCTTCTTTAATACTATAAGCCACACAAGCCCCAACATTACCCTGATTATAAACTTTACCGGGATAAGGAATAAGCACCTTTTTAGGATATGTTTTTTCAGGTTCTTTTCCTAGAGCTTTACAAGCCATATATATAGTGAAGTCTCTTGGATCGGGTGGCGATGGCAGAACGCCACTAACAAATTTTTCTGGGTTCATATACTTCACCCCTTTTATTTTTATAAAAATAAGGAAGAGGTTTTACGCCTTTCCCTCTAATATATGCACTATATATTGTATTAAAATTCCAATGAAAATACTATTTCATTGATTGATGAAGTTCATTTAAAATTTCTGTTTTTTCTTCAACTGTTAATTTGGGATAGTCATTAATTATATCCTCTGCTATTCGATTTTCTATTTTAATTCTAGCTCTAATAGCGTTTACAAAAATCATTTTCTTCCATTTCGGCATTATTCAGCACCTCCAAATATATCAGCCATTGCAATATTCAAAGCATCTATCTGTTCCTGTTGTAATTGTATATGTTCTTGAAGTTGCTGATTGATTACTTTCAAATTTTCATTTTCAGCTTTTAACTGTTCAATCTGGGTAATGAGTGGCGGCTGATACACCGGATATTCAAAAAGAAGTTCTTTTGTTTCAGGATTTACTTTTACGCTTCGTGCAGACTGAAATTCGGCTTGATACTGCCCGTATTCAAGTTGTATAAGTCCAATAGCATCTGGATTTCGTGCAGTTAAAACATCATACATTTGAAAGTCTTGTTTTTTAGTTGTGTTTATTGCGTTTTGCCCATGTTTTTCTGGGACTATAAGTATTACGTCCCCTGTTGCAAGTTCATAGTATATTTTTCTGCCTATCATATTTATCAAACTCCTTTCATTATCCCCACGTCTTCCATGTAGCCCGAAACAGACCGCTTATTAATTTCCAAAAGCCCACCACTTGAATGAAACATTACTGGTCACAAAGCCTCGTGTCGGTTTCGAGGAATCCAACTTTGCTCCTCTTATCTTCAACCTTTGATTGTCTTCTTCATAGGTCACTGTTATAGAATAACCCACAAAAACTCCATAAGTAGAATATTCAAAACCCTCTCGGATGATATAATTATTCCATACTCCATTCTCTTTTATGGTGGCTGCTATATATTTCGTATATGGACAATCACGATGCTGTTCGGCATGCTTAATACCATCAAGGTATACAAAGAATCCCTCTGGCGTAATTGATAAAGATGTTAATGGGATATACTGTGTAAAGCTTCCCGATATAGTAAAAGTACCAGTACCTGTTACAATCTTTTTTTCATCCGTTATAGGTTTCGATGTCCCTATTACACCAAATATATTTACGCCACTCTTAATATTTTCCGGCTTTAAATTGGCGCTTCCTTGAACATATCCACTACCACTGTGATACCCTGCCGGAATAGCTTGGTTTACTGTGCTAGGTGTAATTATTTTAGCTCCATTATTAGGCATTGTTCCTGTTATCTTATTACCTTTTACATAAGCAGTTTTACCACTTAGGATTTGAGAAGCTGTTGCTGTTGCATCTGCTGTGAATGCACCATTAATACCAAAAATCTCTTTACCGGCTCTTATATTATCAGCTACAAAATCTGGATCGGAAATTGTTACTTGAGATGATGTATCATAATATCCTTTTTGTAATTTAACTTTTATAGTTGTGTCATCTCTCGTAAATCCAGCACTAGAAACAGTTTTGCCACTTTGATCAGGCATTGTACCTACTAATCCTGTATCTTCATCATTACTAAAAGTTCTTCCTGCTAGTACGGAATCTGCTGTCGCATTTCCTTCCGCACTAGCTTCGGTAAAAAAACAGGCTTTAGATGCATCATACCAAACTGTATATGCTTTACCTGCAATAAAAGTTGGTGGAGTAGTAGTATTTGGTTTATAAACACTCCTAGCACCTTTTCCATCAGCATTTATAGTTGTATAAACGCCATTATTATTAGCAGAAGCAATAAATGTAAATGTTTGTTTATCTTTAAGATTAAAATAACCAGTAGTTACTGTTATAGCTGTACCAGTCCCCCCAGCTACAAAAAACTTATCAATATCTACAGGAGCATGTTCAGATTGGCTATGTTCATATGCAATTTTACCTCTATCACCACGATAAGCTGTATTTGATGTTTCCCCAAGTTTTAAAGCATTGGATATAACTTCATTAATAGCATTCACTAAAGTATCTTTTGATGTTGTACTTAATTCAGACATATCGCCAATTAAAGATGAAAATTGCCCGATATCAAGAAATACATCCCAATAATTAGTATCAGTAGGTGGAACATCAATGCTAGGTTGTAAAGCGTAATAAATTTTATAACCATACCCATCATCATAAGATACAGCATCATTAATTGAATAAGCCTTTGTACTATCGTAAGCACCTACAAAATGAAGTCCTAAACCTGGATCGCCTTTACTGCCTTTTTCAGCCATTTTAAACCAATAATTTGTGTTTGAAGGTGGTTGTCCAATGTTATCTTGTAAACAAAAATATACAGCACCTTCATGTTTAACTACATTCATGTGATAATAATATATTGCAGGATTGTATCCACCCATGAATTTAAACTTAGAGATTTCAGCCAATAATTGTTCCATTGCATTTGCTTGAGCAGCTTTAAAATAGTCATCAACATTGTATTTAACAAATATTTCTAACGCAACAATACAATCTTGCAGCTTATTAAAATCTTCAGGAGACATCATTTTGCTTGCAAGAGAAACCGTTAAAGAACTTAATTCTGCTTGTTCTGAAGCAGTTAATGAATATTTACTTTTTAATTCTCTATACCTATTAACTAATGCGAGATCAGCTATTGTAATATCTGTTTTCGTTGTAAAAGTATCTATTTCTAAAGGAAATGTAGACCTACTCATTATATACCACCTCAATCCTTCGGTTTTGCTATTTCCGTCCATGAAAAGTCAACACTACACACATCATCTTCTTTATCGCCACGATATAAATTAAGATGATATTTATGACTGACTGTATGTGTATCTACAATCCATACATCACCTTTTGGACTTTTAAGATGTTTAGGTTTTTTATCATTAAGAAATTTAATTAAATTTTCACGATATGTTTTACTTGTTTCTGCATTGCCATCTAAAATCCAAGCAGTTATTCTTCCGCTTTGATACCTTTGAGTACCATAAGAGATAATTGGGAATTCATCAAATCCTTCATAAATATGCCTTGGCATATTTGTAGTTATATCAGATACTTCTAAATTAGCGTATAATGGATAAGATTCTTCGCCGTCTGTTATCCACCAATGTTGATAATTACATTCAATTTGGATAGTAAAAGCTTCTCCTTCAATATCGCCACTCAAAGGAATTACTTCATATTCATAAATCACTGAAGTAACTGGTGTTCTATCTATATAATAAAAGTTCCCGTCTTGTGCTGTGGGAACTATATCTAAATCAATAAAATTCAAATTTGTAATCTTTCTTCTACGAATTTTCCAATGAGTTATTTCTAAACCGCCTAAACTAACATTGCCACCTTCAAGATCATTCTCAAATTTCGCAAGTAGATATGTATGAATACTCCATTCTGGTCTGGTATTATCTTTTATATCTGCAAAAGTTGTACCTGTTATCACAATTTCATCATAATATACGTTTTGCATTGTTAAATCAAAGTTTTGCCCTTGTGCTAATGGCAATTCGCTTCGGAAATCACATATACCAAAAGAATCATAACCAATAATTAGAGGCATTTTACTCACCGCCTTATAAGTCTTATGAATTTTCAGGTTCTACATATAAATCGCATACACTACCATCATACAAAACACCAACATAATATTTATCTTGGATATAAGGATTAAACTTATTAGAAAAAATAGAATATTGTGTATTAAAAATATTTTTCTTTAACCAGAACCTACCTTCAAAATCATTTTCAAAAATAAATTCAACCCATATATCACCTACATTACTATGTAGGCGAAATAATTCTGTAGTTCCATCTCTAGTTTGATGTACTACATCCCCTATACAAGTAGGGACAATATGAGTCGTTACTTCATTTCTTAAATTAACTAACTGTACCCAAGTTTTTAAAGCAAAAGAATAAAAATTTTTCATACCTTCTTTGAAAATGATAGCTCCTTCAGTTAAATCTATAATGTCTCCATCAATATAATTAATTCTTCCTTCAATTACTCGTCCAATTATCTGTGTAGTATTCCATGATAATCTAATAGCCGCATGTGCTGGAACATTTTCTGCCATTAAAGAAATATAGTTCGCTGGAACTTCGTAGCGAACAGTAAAATGAATCATTCCTGTACTATTTATCAAATCATTCTGAGAACGCACTTGCAATTCAATATAATAATCATCTTCTGTGTTAAAACCAAAAAACTCATATTCAATTACATCCGAAAATATTTCAGGGGTAATCATTAATATTTCTTTATGTGAATTGTATAATATCATTAAAAAACTCTTAATAGGTACTCCTTCATTTTGATAGTATTCTCCTCGAAATAAATAACTATTATTTAAAACTTCACCGTCATCTACGATATTTATAAAACTACAAGTAGGGGTAGAATAGCAATAAAATATAGCCCAATCACTAGTAGCCGATTGATTATTTTGATTCCAAACTGTTATAGTAAATTTATAAGTATTACCATTAGATAATGTGTTAGCCGGAATTACATGAAATGAGTTATATGAATTAACTTTACCTGTATTATAAACAACTTCTGATGTTTCATTATCATATATAATTATTTGATGGCTTATTTGTCTATCCCCTAAGTTTTTCCAACTTATTGTAATCTGTTTTGACGAATCTAAAGTATCATTATTAGGAGAAATTGAAGTAGGACGCAAAATCAAGTTACACCACCGCCTTTCTTAATGTGATGAAATTTATTTTAATTTAAACATCTTTGACAAGTCATCTTAATAGAATTCATATTTATTTATATTAATATTAAGTAAATAGTCGCATTCGTATCCTATTGTGCAATCGCCGCCTTAATCTCATCAACGTCCTACCTCGGCTGCCATCCTTGCGGTTATGACTCGCACGAATATGTTTTTCTTCCAACTTGGCATCATTCTGCGGTACTTCCCAATATAGCGGCAATAGTGGCTTCAAGGTCTGCTATGCGCTGTTCAAGTTCAGTTTCAGGTTTTAACCCGGGATATTCTACAGGTTGACCGTTTTCAAATTTCCACCATCCGCCATTTATTCCTGCGGGTAGTGGATAATCGGTTTCGTATTCGATATATCCTTCTACAGGAAATGTAATGGTGTCGACAATAATGTTGTCTTGGTTCAGTCTGAAATAATACTTCATAATACCATCCTCCTTTACCTGAAAATAACTACAATCTTTTTGTATTCCCCTGCAATTCCCGATTCTTTTGCATATCCTGCTCTTGCAGCTATAGAAACATCAGACATTAAGTTTGTTTTAAAGCAAGCGGTTGCTAAATAGATCGTGATGTATGGATTGGTGAAATGTGCCACTGCTAAATATGTGCCTGTTGGGTCAAAAGTACAGCCCCAAGCATAGCTAGCGGGCAAAGTGGCAGGATTGGCTAGCTTTGTAAATGTATCACCGTCACGCTTATAGATCGTGATGTAAGGACTGCCGTAATGTACCACAGCAAGATACGTTCCTGTCGGGTCAAAGGTACAGCCATAACCATAGCTAGCAGGCGGGGTGGATGGATTGGCTAGCTTGGTGAATGTATCACCGTCACGCTTATAGATCGTGATGTGTGGATTGGTGAAATGTGCCACTGCTAAATATGTGCCTGTTGGGTCAAAAGTACAGCCATTACCACTACCAGTGGGCAGGGTGGCGGGATTGGCTAGCTTGGTGAATGTATCTCCGTCACGCTTATAGATCGTGATGTATGGACTGCTATTATGCGTCACAGCAAGATACGTCCCCGTTGGGTCAAAAGCACAGCCATTACCATTGCCAGCGGGCAAAGTGGCAGGATTGGCTAGCTTTGTAAATGTATCACCGTCACGCTTATAGATCGTGATGTATGGACTGCTATTATGCGTCACAGCAAGATACGTCCCCGTTGGGTCAAAAGCACAGCCATTACCAGTGCTAGCGGGCAAAGTGGATGGATCGGCTAGCTTGGTAAATGTATCTCCGTCGCGCTTATAGATTGTGATATATGGACTGGTGAAATGTGCCACAGCCAGATACGTACCTGTTGGGTCAAAAGCACAGCCCTGACCATTACCAGTCGGCAAAGTGGATGGATCGGCTAGCTTGGTAAATGTATCTCCGTCACGCTTATAGATCGTTATATATGGACTGTCATAATGCGCCACAGCAAGATACGTTCCCGTTGGATCAAAGGCACAACCCCGACCATTGCCAGCGGGCAAAGTGGCAGGATTGGCTAGCTTTGTTGGATCAAATTTCACATACACAGGGTCATATTTGTTTATCGCCTCGCCAAATCTGACTGTTTCTTCTGTTTGCCCTGTAATTTTCAAAGTGCCTCCACGTAAAGTGCCTCCACGCCTTGTTAATATCGCTTCTCCCATACTTATCTCACCACCCTTATCTGTATTGGCAACGAAACCGTTGGTTTTTCAGTTGCATAAAATGTTATCGAACCGTCGGCTGTTACCGCTCTATAAATATACCCCCATGCCTCCGCTATTGCTGTATCTGTGGAATATGTGCCACTCATCACAACATCTATAATTGGTGTGTCCGTAGACAAAATACCACTAACGGATACAGTTTTTGTGTATGGAGCAGACGTGCCTGACCACGTAGTGTCGAGGGTAGCCGTTAGAACAGCATGATTTACATGACCTGATACTGATATTGTTGCGGATGTGTTTGCATGGACATTAAGGTTTGTTTGTACAGCATCCACTGTATCCTTCCTTGCTATATCATCAGCCGCCGAAGGTGCGGCTACTTTTGCCCTCCCGTTTGCATCCCGCATCATAATGCGATTAGCGGTAGCTGCAGAGGTTGCACTGTGCGCAGAAGTTAATGCAGCGTGGGCATCCACCTTTGATTGGGCGCCGGCAGGAGTTTCTGCGCCAACGTCCTCAGCCGTCAATACTACATCGCCTGTTTTCTCATTTACAGATGTTACAGACGCATCCTTTACAGATGTTACAGACGCATCCTTGATAAAAAAACAATCCCAACCACTGTTATATATTGCTTCGTAATATTGATACTGTTTGAGTCTGCCAGGAGGTAATTCTGCATATGTGACAGGGTGTATTAAAGGTCTAGCACCCTTGCCATCTACATTAAGCGTTACTGCCCCTGTGTTAGTGTTTGATGTGCCGAAGCGAATTATAGCACCTTCAACATACTGGAAGTCGCCTCCTGTTGTTATGACTAAATCATTTACACCTTGCGCCCAATGATACAGATTTTCTGCCTTATGTTCATTAAATTCTGCCTGCGAAGGGCTACAATAATCTAAATCATTCCATGCCGTTATACCATCTCCACATTTTACTTTTCCACTATCTAAATTTAATCCATATTCACCTTGTGCCAAAATAGGATTTACCGAACTCCAATTATCACTTGTGTCTCTACGTACTTGAATTTTACTAGCCATTTGCGTTCCCCCCGTCCAAAATGTCCTCATCCATGTAAACAGTAGATGCCGATCCACCGTCAATATTATGTTTATATTCATATTCAAAACTAGGTACATCAACTTCAAAACTAGCTACATCAACAAATGCATTAGTCATTTTGTTATTAGGCAGTTCAATCCATACAATCTCATTAATTTTTGGAGATAAGCCGGGTCTAACTTTAATATTATTATAAATTTTACCATTCATAAAAATATCAACCGTACCATTCTCATTTATAAAATTAACTACAGCCCGTTTTTTTGTATTAAACTTAATTTTATTTAGTTCAGCTTGAACTAATTCCTTTATTGATTCAATTAATACTTTCGCCTGTTGTATGCCATCCATATATATCAACTCCATTTTCTGGATTTCCATAATCCTAACGTCATAGTAGAACCATGACTGATACTATAAGTGATTTGCTGTATTAGATAATTACCGCTACAACCATTAGATTCATCATTAAGCGTAATTACATCTTCTAATGAGTGTGAATAATTAGGTATAAGCGTTTCTGTAACTTTCTCTTGGACTTTAATTCTATCAAACAATTCCTTACGACTTCTCTGTATACACAATGAATTATCGTATAGTTCATCTAATTCAAGAATTTCAACTCTTTCGCCAATTTGATCTATTGAATAAGGCGATCCTGTTTCGTCTTTTGCTTCACCTTTATATTGAATTCCAGTATCTTCGTCATAAGCTCCATAAACAATTATGTAGTTGCGTACTTCATCCCACTGTAATTCTCTGTTGCTTTGTAAATATAATCCAGATTGATTATAAGTCCACGATGGAGCAGTTTGTTCTATATCTTCTGGTTGAATTGCTTTTCTGAAGCGTAAATATCCATTGTTATCATAAAAAATTTCGTATGAATACATATCGGCAAGTTCTAATAAAATATCACCAATACTATTGCCAGGTTCTTTTTCAATAGTATATGGCATAGTATAATCACAAGGATCAATAATATACTTAGTTTCTCCAGCAAGAACAATCAAATCTTTCACAACTTTATCTATACGTGTATCAACTGGAATTACAGTTTTATTTTTTAACTTACCAGATATTTCACCATTTAATAAAAGCCATTTGTCATTCAGTTGAATTGTTACTTCTTTTTGTGTTGAAGATGATAAAATAGAAGGGTTACCAAGTACATATGTACCTTGATTGAACCATAAATAATCATTCCCATTATTGTACTTATAGCCAGCCTTAATTTTCACTTTGTGATTAATCCAAAGCTTTGAATTAGGAGATGGTATATATTGACCATCTAAATTTTTAAATGTTAAAGTACCACTTCTACGATTTGTGTTCGTAGCATCAAAATTCAAACTACCACTAACCACATCCAATATAGCTTCATCAATTACTTTTTCATCAGGTGTCAGCCATTCTATTGAAAACACGGGTTCACGAACTTTACTATTTATAATATCAATTTGCCATTGGTCAAGCATTAAATAACTACTCACCCCTTTCTTAAAAAGAGTAGGGAAGAAGGGAGTAGCATATACTACTCCCTATCTATTTTTATACTGTTTAACTAATGTAGGAAGAACTTTAATAAATGTCTGAGCGTCTGGAGTTGTTACATTAAGATTATCAAAATGATAATGATTCTCTATAATACCACCCCCAGCAACAGCAGGCATAAGGCTAGGCATCTTAAATGATTGAATCCTATCAAACATCTTGCTAAGATTAATTAAATGATCAGATAACTTAACCCATGCTTTAGTTTGGGTAGGGGAAAGAACAAATTCATCCTTACCACTAAGATTAATACCAAGTGCGCCACTAGGAAATCTACCACCGCTATCGTAAACATTGGCAGATGAAGAATTTATTGTTGGAGTTACCACATTCACGCTTAATGTCGCTTGTTGCGCTTTAATATTTAATTCTTCAATTTCTTTCATTATCCGCCTTGCTCTACTAAGACGATCTTGAAGAACTTTTAAAATTTCGTCCCATTTTTCTTCATATGTTCCTTTGATTTCGTCAAGTCCTTCAGCAACAAGAACATCCATATCTAAATAATGTTTCTCAAGTTCTAATTTTTCGTATTGTAATTGTTCATCCAGAAGCCGTTTTTGCTGTTCGTACGACTTACGCTTCTCTTCCTGCATCTGCCTCTCATGTTCAATATTTTCCCGTAACTCCCTAATGCGTCTTTCTCTCTTCAATTGAGATTCCCAATTATAATATTCTTCTTCAAGATTTGCTAATTTTTCAGTGGCATCCTTAAGTTTTTTCTGATCAGCTTCCCATACCCATCCTTCGCCTTCACGATAAACTCTTACTGTACGTTCTTTTTGTAGATTAGCTACGATTGTACGCTGTTTTTCAATATCAGCTAAATATTTTTCTCTCTTAATACGTTCTTCAATAAGATCGTTCTGTTCTCTTAACCTTTTAATCTCTTCTTCATAACCCTGAATTCTGATATTAGAAGCTTCTTCCCATGCATCTTTAGTTAAACCATTATAAATCTGCTTTTCATAATAAGCAAGTTGTTTATCAAACCTGCTTTGCAGAGATTCTTCGCCAATTTCACGTTCAATTTCATAATAATCTCTAAGAAGTTGCTCTGCTTGATCCTTGAATTTTACAATATCAATTTCAATTTTTATTTTCTTATCTTCAAGAAGTTTACGTAGAGATTCGGTAAGGGATGGGTCTTTTAGTTGTTCTTCAAGGCGGGATACTTCCTGCTGTGCCAGTACAAATTTTTGTCCGAGAATTTCAGCTTGCCTTGCTAGTTCTTCAGGAGTATTAATATTACCAAGTTTAGCAAGTTCGTTATCTAAGGACGTAATAGCTTTATCGTATTCAGTTTCTTTAAATAGCTCCGCACGAACACGATTTATCTCTTTTCTTAAATCAAGAGCTTCTTCGGCTTTCTTAGCAATTTTTTCATTTGTGGAAGTTAATAAGGCTTCTAATTGAGCAACGCTTTTATTCTCGTAATCTTTATATGCGCTCTGTTCTATCTTGATAAGTTCATTGTAATATTCTTGGAGACTGATTTTTTCAACATCTAGTAGTTCTTTAAGTGCTTCTAAACGAGATTTTGGAGTATATGATTTAGAACTAGATTTAGATGGTTTGGTGAAATCATCAATAGTTAAACCTTTGATATAGTTAATTACTTCCTCAATAGACAAAATTTCATCTTTAACTTCACGTAATGCTTTTGTGCCACCAGCCCGACCACCACTATAATAATACTCATACCATTGAGCAGTAGTCATTTCAAGAGCAAGTATACTAGCCTTAGCTTCTAGAAGTTTTTTTTCTTGCTCTAAAGCGTGAATATATCGTTTCTTTTCAATTTCAAAAAGTGTTTGAGTTAACTCAATAGCATTATTTTTGTTATCATTTATTTTTACTAGTTCGCTAGCAAATTGAGGATATAATGTTACTAATTCTAATACTTGCTTTGCAGCTAACTTTTCATTATTAGCAAGAGACTGGTATACAGAAGAAAGAGTATCAATATTTGATGAATGTTGATTAATAGTTTTAGAAATTTCATCAAGTTGATCATTAAGTTTTTTTAATTCATCAGCAGTATTTCTACCATCACCACTATCAGGTGAAATAATAGGTTTATCACTAATGTCCCCAACAATTTCTGCAGTCTCTTCGAGGATTTTATTGATAATTGATAATATATTCTTTTGCTTTTCAGTGGGTTTTTCAATTTGTAATAATATATTTTTAATATCTAATAATTCTAATCTACCTTCTCTAGCTTCTGATAACCAACCTTTAATTGTTTCTAATGATTCCTCAATACTCTCATATGCCTCTTTATCTCCGGCAGCTAAAGCTTCTCGTTTCTTTTCTTGAAGCTCTTCATATGCTGCTATTAATAGTGCTACATTATTTCTTTCATTTTGTACAGCAACCCAAAAATTATCTGCATAAGATTCAAGAGTTCTTAATCTGCCATCAGAAATATCATATTTACCATATTTTTTCTCAAAATAAGCAACAGTTTCATCAGCTACTCTCTGCTTATTTTCTTCATTTATTTCTTCTAATAACTGTCTGCGTAACTCCAATTCGCTATTAGTAAGTTTTAATTTTTCTAGTTCATCGTTTTCTACCGCTGATATAATACCAGCATCTTTCAATTTACTTAATTCTTCTATTCGTTCTTGAGTCGTTTGTAATTCTCTATTAACCTCTTCTAATTCAGCTTTTGTTTTTTCATATTCTGTTTGAACTTCTGCTATTTTTTCTTTTTGTTCTTCTGCTGATACATTTAGTTGATCAAAAATACCTACTGCAAGTTGAATAGCACTTAAAATTCCTGTAATCCAAAAAATAGGTGAAGCTTTTAATGCTATATTTGCTGTTTCTATTTTAATAATTAATGCTGTAAATGCTTTACTCAGTCCGTATACAGCAGTAGTCATAATTGCTGCTTTTAAAATAAATGAAGAGATAGGATTATTAATCAATATATCTAATGTACTAATAGCATTCCGTAAAAAATCAATAAAACCTTTTATCGCATCAGTATTAACAAAATTATTCCAAAATCCTGTCATCGTTGCCCCAAGCTGTTTAACCTTAGCTTCCCAACTCTGCATATATATTTCATTTTCCTTAATAGCTGACCCACTAGATTTCAAAGCTTCTTGCAACTGTTTCTCAACCATATCAAACTGCCCTAATACAGCAGCTAGTACGTTAGATTGACGCTTTCCTGCTAAAGCCTCAAGAATTTCAGCTTGTTTTACGGTTCTACCTTGTTCGCCAAGTTCCTTATACACCTTAGCTAAATCCCGTAAAATTTCCATTGGCTCTCTAAAAGCACCAGTAGTTTTTCTAATTTCAATACCAACTGATCTTAATACGGCTTCAGCCTTAGAAATACTTTCGGTGGTGGTTTCTGCTTCATCATCAACTACCTGACGAATATTCATCAACGCAGTACGCAAAGCTCTTGCCGTTTCAGACCCAGAACGCTGTGTAGCACTTGTAGCCGTACCAACTAAAGCTATGAATTCTTCAATAGAAAAGCCAGCTTGTTTAAACACATTCGCAGCGACAGATACGCCTTCTGCCATCTTTTGAACGCTTGTAGGGTTTCGGTTGGACACTTCGTTGAGCATGTCAACAACACGGATCAATTTTTCTTGACTACCACCTAATTCATAAGCGGCATTTACAGCAAGAAGCATTTCATTAGCAGTTTGAGCAGAAACATCGCCAACATTTTGTAGCAATATAGAAATTTTACCTAATTGCTCTGCTTCCTTACCAAAACCAGCACGAGCAAACTCGGTTACGGCGCTTAAATATTCCATTGCACTTCTACCATATTGCTTACCTACTCCAATAGCACTTGAAGCCAGTGCCTTCATTTCTTGAGCTGTATAATCTGTAACTTTTGCAATAGAAACAAGCTGTGTATCAATTTCCTTTAAAACATCTAAACCTTCCTTGAAAGCATTAATAATTTTTACAAAAGTTCCGCCCACTAAGTAGAATCGCATGAACTTAACAAGATTTTCAAAAGTTCTTTCAAGCACATTACTAGACTGTGCCGCAGCTTGTCTCATTGATGATAATGCAACACTAAATTGCTTGATTTTATCTTCTGCATTAGGGGTTTCTATACTTAAACCACGAATTTCTTCTCTAAGTCTTGATAAAACTTCCTGATCATATCTTCCTTTATATTTTTCTTCAAATATATCTAGCTCGCCTTTTATTTTACCATCGCCAAGCATTCTTAATTTATATAATTCAATTTGTTTTTCTAGTTCTTGTGTCTTTTCTTTTTCTTTCTGCCTTGATTGTTCAATTGCTTGGCGAACACGTTGCTCATACTGTAATGTTTTTTCATAAGCAGCTTGCGCCTTTAATTCTTCTTTATCTTTTATTTGAGCTATCTTAGTTCTATATTCAAGTATTTTTTGAAGTTCATATTGATTCAATTTCAGATTTTCTCTTTCGTCATCATATCCACCTTTAGCTTTTTGAGCTAATAATGTTTGTCGCTTATCTTTTAATAGTTTTAACTGTTTTTCTAACTCAATTGTTTCATTCTTACCAGCGGTTAATAATTTATTTTCTGTTTTATATATTTCATCTATGTTTTTCTTTAATTCCGAATAAATTCTTTGCTTATTATCGTCTGTTATTATTTTTTGAGACTTTACTACTTTTTGAATAGTTTTACCTAGCTCATCTACTGATTGTTCAATGGTATCTATAACTGTGACACTTTGATTAAGCTCATTCTTAAATTCCGTAATTTCTTCAACTAATTTTTCTGAAGAACCTTCAAGAGCTACAAATTTTTGTGTTATTTTATCTGTATGTCCGAAACCTTCTGATAAGTTAATTTGCTTATTTAAAGATGTTGATAATTTTTGAAGTGTATTTGAAAAGTTTTTGAATTCAACGTCATCAACATCTAATTTAACTCTTAAAGGGCTTTTATCAAATAAAGCTTGTAAATTTTTAATTTGTGATTCTATATTTTTAGTTGAATCAGGATCAAGCAAGGCTTGGATTAGTATGCCAAGCTTGTCATTCATCTATCTCACCCCTTCTTGGTTGCACAATAAAAGAAGGAGAGAGAATCCCCTTCTTTACCAAATTTTTCTTATACTTAACCTACACGTTTCTATACGAAATATCTTTATCGCCTGTATTTTCCACACTACCACGCACATACATATAATTTCCTTCAAGTTCAAATTTCCATCCCTTAACAATAATTAATTCTTTCTTTTTTGGTTGATACGTTTCAGATAAAGTTGAATATTCAATATTAGAATAGGGGAGGAACTCTCCTATTTTTTTTAAATAAAATAAGAATTTTATTTAATCTATAAATGCTTCATCAGCATCGTCTGTATCTTCACGTATGACATATATCTTAGTAGTTTCAGATGATTCGTGTCCTAATAATTTTCTTGCTACTTCTAAATCCTTACCTGAATGTACTACAAGATTAGTTGCACGAGATTCTCTGAATAAATGAGGATGGACTCTACGCCCAACAATTTCTGTAAATAATCCACTACACCATTGATTGAATGTAGTAGGGGAGACTTGATTAATCTTGCCTTTATATTTCGCAACAAACATATAAGGACAATCATCTTCTCCACGAACTTCCAACCATTTTTTTAATGCTTCTATTGCTTCTTCATTGAACTCTAATTTTCTAACTTTACCTACTTTTCCTCTGCCTTTACACCTTATATCATGAGTTTTATATTTTTTTACTTCTACTTCAACTTCATTCCCTTTGGAATCCTTCATTTTAACTTTTTTTATTATAGGTTCGTAATTTACAACTTCTTTAAGTAACAACCTTGCTTCTTCTCGTCTACAACCAGTAATATAAGAAAACTTGAGATAAGCTAGTTTTTGCCATTCCTCACGTTTCTCTAATTCATCACACAAATATCTATATTCGTCAGGAGTAAGTGGTTCTTTTTTATGTACTGCACCTGTTACAGGTACTTTAATAGATTTATTTATATAATTTCTAAAAGTAGGGTATTCATCTTCGTAATATATCATGATATAGTTATTTAAGTTACTCACCGCAGATCTTTTAAGTTTAATTGTGGATTCCGACACACCATTATTAGCTAACCAATTTTGGTATCTTAAATAGTCTCTACTTTTTATATCAGTTACCTTTTTATCATTACAATACTGTTTTATCCAATATGCAAATATTCTTAAAGCAGATTTATATTGGATATAACTTTTAGGACTAAGATGCACAGAACTATCTAAATATTCATTTATTATATTACGATTAAATTCATTGCATTGTAACCACATTTCTTCTGTTACTTCTATAGATTTATCAGCAATTTTGCCCATTTTCATCACCACCTTTGAGCTTTTAAATAACCTTTTCATTAATTAAAATGTTTTCAATATTTTTATATTTAAAGTGCGGAATTTCAATAAGTTTTATTTTGTTATTTAAACAATATTGTCTTTTTATATTATCAATATATTGTTGTTTTCTAAATTGTTCTTTACCACCAAATACTTCTACTGGTTTATAATGCTGAACGCCTTGATATTCAATTAAGCAAAACAATTCATTATTTTTAAATATTGCAAAATCGAAGGGTAAACATCTCTTATTTCTACAATCATCAAAAGTATACTGTTGGACAAAGTTTACATTATTATTGTTTAATATTAATTTTATTTTTTCTTCGCCTTTTGAAATGTTGCAAGTAGGACAACCATGACCAGCCAATAAATGATGTGGAGTTATTAAAAAATCATCATCACATTTTACACAATATAACCAAATGTGAGAACGAGCCTTTTGATATTCACCTTTGACAATATATTTGTCACCATGAATTAACTTAACTTCTTCAAGAAAATCTTCATGTTTTTTGGTTTGTTTTTTAATTCCAATTTCTTTTCCGCACTCTGGACATCTTTTTCTTGTAATCAATTGTCCAAAACTCATATATTGAATTCCTTTATCTTTATGCTTATTACATATAAAAGCTAGTTTTTCTTCATTATTGCTATACTTTTCGGAAATTAAAACCATATCATATTTCTCAAATATTGATTTTACATACTCGTAACTATTTCTTCTATTTTTAGCAGCTTGTATTTTTCCACAATCTGGACAACCAGATCCATTTTTTATCACATTCCAACATGTTCTGAAATTTCCATGAATTGGACAATTGCAAATTATTTCACTTGTAGCATTTTTGATGTCTGCCGAAACTAAAGTAAAATTTTTATTGTTGAGAACTATATAGTTTTTTATATTATCAATAGTATATATGTTGTTACGAAAAAACTTATGTAATTGCGATTTTCTACGCACAGAATTTCGTATCACATCTAATGTTGAACAATATTTATAACCATCGCTATCTATTAAGTGTATTTTATAATTTCCTTTAATTGGTTCAATTTTTAATACCTTTACATTCATCCAATCTTTATACTCATTTTCAATTATATTTTTTATTTCTTTAATTCTATTTTCTTTCGATTTTTTCATTATCATACCGCCTTTCGTATATACCTTAATAAATAAAAAAACAAGCAGGAAGCTACTAAGGCTTGTAGTTTTCGGGAGCGACCCTATCCTGCTTATGCACAAAATTTATTGCACAAAAATAAACACCTCATTTGAGATGCTTACTATTCTGTAACAAATTTTATATTTGAATCAAATCACTAATTTATCTAAATACAAGGAATTCCATTCTTTTCAAACAATTCCTTCATTCTCACATTTAAATACCTTTCTTCTTCAACCCAATCTCTAGTTTTTTCAAACATCCCAATCTTGCCCCTAGAAAATGGAGAAGTATTATCCCCAGTTTCAAACCAATAAATCAACCACCATCCAATTGATTTTCCTTCGTATTCTGTATCTCCACGATAAGTACCTAATGAACTTGTATGAGACAACCATCCTTTAGGTATATCTCCGCTTTCTGTCCTCAATTTATCTGGATTTATATATATCTCAACTTGAAATGTACTGCCACTTTTCTTTACTGGACTACATTCAACAGCGTTCAAAAAATCCATTGTACGTTGATATTCAGAAGGAGTATATGTCATATATAAATCTTGTAGTATAAAATTTCTCAATACACTCTTTACTTCTTCGCCTATTTTTTTTATGTTGTTTTCTACTTGAGTTTCAAGATATTTCATTAAATCATTTAAACTAGAAAATGTTGGCATAAAATCATCTCCAAAATGATAGGGTAGGAGAGAAGTCCACCTACCCATAAAATGCAACTATTTTGCAACTATATTTGGTTGCTAATTTTTATTTATTTTGCTTATTTCATTTCCGTTCAACGTTTCAACCAGTTGTTTAATCATAGGCATCTTATCCAAATCAAGTTTTTGTGCTTCTTTGAGA
>LSQX01268121.1_pt2 | contig 22585 bp, 16 predicted proteins | sample 654561 | NCBI WGS metagenome assembly LSQX01 (sample SAMN04489861, study PRJNA283612) | anaerobic digester metagenome | isolation source: 4 biogas reactors fed with cattle manure at either 37C or 55C with and... | place: Denmark: Kongens Lyngby | collected 2014
CGCAGGCGCGGGGGTGATCCTTCGCTGCGTACGGATGCATATCCATGTATCTCATGTTCCCCGCAGGCGCGGAGGTGATCCCCGGAGCTCTTCGCGACCATCATTCTGATCTTTATGTTCCCCGCAGGCGCGGGGGTGATCCTGAAAATGGTTAATGTGTTCTTTTTCATGATTTATGTTCCCCGCAGGCGCGGGGGTGATCCTATATCCGTTGGGTAAATTCAAGGCCAAAAAAAATGTTCCCCGCAGGCGCGGGGGTGATCCCATCCGGTCAATCTCTGAGACGGGACCGGTCAAATGTTCCCCGCAGGCGCGGGGGTGATCCGTGTCATTGTCAAGGTCATGAGCTGCATCGACGATGTTCCCCGCAGGCGCGGGGGTGATCCGTAGGGGGCAAACCCAGGCCGAGACCCAAGGGGATGTTCCCCGCAGGCGCGGGGGTGATCCTCTGGATGAAGTCGTGGTTGTTGCCTAAAAGATATGTTCCTCGCAGGCGCGGGGGTGATCCCGACGACGGGCCGACAGTGATACACAAAGTTGAATGTTCCCCGCAGGCGCGGGGGTGATCCTAACTCAGTATTGGTCATTGGACGGAAAGCTTTATGTTCCCCGCAGGCGCGGGGGTGATCCCACTATCATACAAACACAACCGTGTCAATATGTATGTTCCCCGCAGGCGCGGGGGTGATCCCCACCTGTTCCATGCTGCTTTACCGTTAGGAGTATGTTCCCCGCAGGCGCGGGGGTGATCCCAGAGTGTTCAGGATTAAAATATGAAGCGCAGCATGTTCCCCGCAGGCGCGGGGGTGATCCCAGGATTTTCACCCAGCAGTTGTCCGCCATCGTATGTTCCCCGCAGGCGCGGGGGTGATCCTGTCAAGTATGGTTTCAGACTTAATTTCTTTGTATGTTCCCCGCAGGCGCGGGGGTGATCCAATGAATATATTAGATTTTTTTAGATTGATTTTATGTTCCCCGCAGGCGCGGGGGTGATCCCTTTCCCATGCTATTCACCAACCTTCCTTTTTGATGTTCCCCGCAGGCGCGGGGGTGATCCTCTTCCGCCGGATCCGTTGACTGGAGAAAAAATATGTTCCCCGCAGGCGCGGGGGTGATCCCCTGCAAGCCATGTATAAACGCATTGATTTACTATGTTTCCCGCAGGCGCGGGGGTGATCCCGACAGAGGACGCATACGAGACATCAAGAGCAAATGTTCCCCGCAGGCGCGGGGGTGATCCCAGTATCGCCCCGCTTCCGAAATACGGTTCCAGCTGTTCCCCGCAGGCGCGGGGGTGATCCTGCCGGAGCATGTCCGGCCTGTTGTTATTTGTACTGTTCCCCGCAGGCGCGGGGGTGATCCTTACAATCAATGACGCCATGGCACTGGTTTAAACTGTTCCCCGCAGGTGCGGGGGTGATCCTTGACGGTATAGACATAATTTATAGTTATCGGGCTGTTCCCCGCTGTTTTCATCCATGGCACTCCGGGACGATATTGGAGCTGGCGAAAGCTATTATATTGTGGAGATTCGCTCATTAAAGCGTATCCTTGACGCAGTGGAGGGGGAACCCAGTGTCTTCTGCGTGATTGACGAGGTGCTGCGCGGAACCAACACTGTGGAACGAATTGCGGCATCCTCGGAGGTGCTTTCGCTGTTGTCCCGCAAAGGCTGCCTTTGCATGGCAGCCACCCATGATCTCGAGCTTATACAACTGCTCAATGGCATCTACACACCCTACCATTTTCAGGAAACCATTACCGATGCAGGCATATCCTTTGACTATATTCTGTACCCCGGACCTACCGAAACAAGAAACGCCATAAAACTGCTGGCGTTGATGGGTTATGAACCAACCATGGTTGAGCGGGCAGAGGAGAAATCAAAAAAATTCATAGAAACGGGCCTGTGGCAAGCCTAAGACTAACCATGAATTTTATTGATTTTAATCATCTTTATCATTTTAGAATATTTTTACATTAATGCGGCAGTGGGTTTACGAAAATAATTCAATCCTCCTGACACGTCGTCTCCCTGGCACTCCCCTTGACACGTGCCTGCCTTCGGTATACCAGGGGGGTAACGCTACATTGCTTTTTAAACTGACGAATCAGGTTGTTGGGGTTTTCGAACCCAACCATTTTGCTGATTTTGATGATCGGTTTATTTGTTTGAAGCAATATTTCTTTCGCAGCCTCAATTTTTCTTTGATTCAGATATTGAATGGGTGAAATATGAAATTGCTTTTTAAACTCCCTGCAAATTTGATATTTGCTGATATGGTACTTTATTTCAAGCTGCTTTAATGTAATGTTATTCATATAGTTGTAATCCAAATCGTGCTTTATTTCGTATACATAATCGTAAACATTGGGTTTCTCCTCATATAATCTACCTTTTTCCATCAGGATCTCAAAAAGAATATCTGAAAGAAACCTGGATTGATATAAGGGGCGTTTGGATGGTTGAGTCAAGCAGTCGTACAATAACTGTAATCTGTCCGTAACTATATTGCCAGGTAAATAAGAATAGTGATTGCCGTTCCCTCTTACAAAGCCGGAATAGAAAAAGAAAACAGGAGGGCCCGCAATGAAAAAAATTTTAAAAAGCCACGGAGCTTGTACGGCTTCGATTTTATAGCTTTGATTGCATTGAATAAACCCTATTGAGCCCTGATTCAGTATATCGCTGCGGCCATCGGAGATAAGCAGGCCGGAGCCCCTTTCCGTATAAATCATACAAAATGAATCCAGCTTCGGGATTTCAAAAACAAAGGGACAGGAGGCTGGGATTGTACCGAACGCTTCGATGTAGGGAAGGTTCCAGGCGATATCCATTGGTACTGAAAGTATTTTCAAATGACTGGCGACAACTGAAATCTCTTTTTCGCATGAATGACTGGTATGCAGTGCTTCCTGGAAGGATCTCTTAAAATCCATGACTCTTCCTCCTAAGAAATCGGGTTTTTCATCAAATTTGCGAGACCCCCATTTCTATAAGTGGGGGTTCCTTTTGTGACGCGTTCCGGTGGGTACGCTCCCTTGGTACGCACCCTTGTTTCTTCTTCGGTGGGAGCAGAGTCCCCCACAGAAGCCCATTGCGTATTTTACTTCGTAAAAACGCTTGGTGTTCAGCTTCAGTTGAATGAGTTCACTTTGCGGACTTCACAATTCGTATTACAAGTAAATGTAAATTCTCTGTAAACCCAGTATAACAAATGTACCTGTTTTTACAAGCTTTATTAGGTTGCTTATTAAGTTTAATTTTCATATTTTATTAGCCTCAATAAGTTAATATTTATAATATTGCACAAATTGTTTGAGAAGTAACCCGATGCTTACTACTAAAATGCATAAACATGTCAATAATTAAACATGTTTTGCAATAATTACTGATGACTAATTTTATAAACGTTATATAATTAAATTAATCTACTTTTAGTGGTAAATATTATGTTTATTACAGGAGGGAAAAAATGAAAGCAAAGAAGTTATTAGCCATTCTTATCGCAGTTACAGTCATTCTTTCTTTAGCAGGCTGTGTCGCACCGCAAACCGGTACCGGAGGTACCACAAATGATCCAGGAAAAACCACTCAGACAGATCCATCATCGCTCAAAGGTACGACAATCAAAGTTTATACCCACGGTGGAAACCGGGTTCTCGGAGAAGAAAAAAAGGATGAAAAAGGGAATACATACCGTGATGTCGAGAATACCGCGTTTCTAAAGTATTTGGCAGAAGATTTTACGAGAGAGACAGGAATCAATGTTGAATTGAATGTAGTTACAAATGAAGATGAATTAAGGCCGTTATTCCAGGTAAAAGATGACAGCGTAGATGTATTTACCTGTCCGAACTGGAGCCTTGAGGAATGGAAAGCCTATTGTGAAGCTTATTGTACAGTGGAGGAAGGCGTTGCGCTATATGGTGAATACGCAAGGGCGATGCCGGCTGTTGACGGCATTATCTACAGTATCATGCCAGGTCGGGCGTACAATCAGGCTGTTGTTTACAATGAAGAAATCATCAAGGCTGCCGGATATGATGAAATCCCGGCAACGTTGGACGAATTCAACAAGATGTGTGAAGCCATCAAGGCAAACGGGGTAACCCCGATTTCCATGCACCGGGTTGAAAACTGGCCTTTGGCTACTGTCCAGGATTTTGCGGGATATGTTGCAGGTAATGCCAATGTCTTTGCAGAATGTCTGAAAACTGAAAATCCTTTCTCTGAAACCGCTCCCTTCGGCAAGACGATTAAACTGTACACACAATGGAAAGCAAATGGTTTTTTTGAACCCGAAGTTTATACTGACTTTGGCGTAGCAATGGATAGTGTTGCATACGGCAGAGCCGCAATGATGCTGTTCGGTTCCTGGGTCGTACCGCAGATTCAAGGCCGTGTTCCGGATGGAAAGGATCCTGCCATTATCAAATTTGCTCCCGCTCCGGATTTCGGTGCAGGCAGATACGTATTGGCAGCTCCCGCAGACAACTGGGCAATTTGCAAATTCTCCAAGAACAAGGAAGCAGCAAGGATGTTCATCGAATATATCGCCGAGGATGCTCAGTTTATCGCAGACAGTGGTTTCATCGCCAACAAAAAAGGTGTGAATCCGGTTGTTCCTGAACTGTATTCCATTATCGACGGCCTTGTAGCCTCCGGCGATTGCAAGGTACTGTTACAACCGGCCAATGATGCCAATTCTCTGGCTAACCAGGAAGTATTGACAGAAGCCGGATTATGGGCTGATTACAAATATGTTGGTCTGTTGTTCGACTCCCTGGATGTAACAAAACCAGATGACTGGTCTGCATATAACAAACAGGTGGAAGTCCAGAACAATGCATACAAGAAGTATAAGGAAGAACTTGGGCTGAAATGGGTAGATTGATGTGATGTGAAATAAGCCTCCTCCGACAGGGGGAGGTTTATTTTTTCAAGAGATGCTCCACCAATTTGTACGTGAAGGATCTGGAGAAAGGGAAAAAGCAAATGAAACGATCATATAATAAAAGCAGAACAATATTCATCTTTACATTTTTAGCACTTCCGGTTATTCATCTGTTGGTGTTCTCCTATATCCCTATTTTAAGTAATGTGTATTTAAGCTTCACCAAATATGATGGGGTTGGTATACCGAAGTTTATCGGACTGAAAAACTATGTAAGGCTGTTGACCGATCCTCAATATATTTCTATGTTTAAAAATTGTCTGTGGTATATGATTGTAGCCATACCGCAGCTGGTCTTCGCCTTTTTCCTGGCTGTGTTTATTAATGGAAAATTCCGTGGATTGAACTTCTTTAAAGGTGTTTTGATCATTCCATATTTACTGAACGGTGTAATTATATCCACCATTTTTATTATTTTCTTTAATAATTCGGGCACGTTTAATTCGTTATTGCGAATGATTGGCCTGGAAGGGCGGCAATGGCTTCAGAACTTAAAGCTGGTCAATCCGGCTATTGCATCAATCAGTATCTGGAGATATTATGGTTTCAATTTCGTCATGTTTTTAGGCGGTCTTCAAACAATCCCTTCCGAATTGTTCGAAGCTGCCGCAATGGATGGTTGTAAGAAACTCCAGGAAATTCGGTATATTTCCATCCCGTCAATAACGCATATTTTATTTATCAATATATTGCTAAGCATATCCGGTTCGATTCAGGTTTTTGAAATTCCTTACATCATGATGAATGGCTCCAACGGAACGGTTACGCCTGTTATTCAGATACAGCAAAGCGCGTTTTCGGATAACAGGGTTGGTTTCGCCGCCGCTCTTTCCATTATGGTATTTGTAATTGTTGTCATCGTAGTCAGCATTCAGAAAGTCTTTGATAAAAGGGGTGAGTTACAATGAACAAAGAGACGAAATCTTATAAAATACTGCGCTATGTTTTCCTAATTGCAGCATGCATTTTTGTAATCATACCGATGATCCCGCTTATCTTCATGGCGTTCAAGACAGGCACCGAATATTCGTCCACAAGTGTTCTGACCCCGCCCCAAAATTGGTTTAACATGTATAACTTTGTTTACGCCATCAAGGTAGGAAAACTAGGGAAAGCACTGTTGAACACGGCGATCATTTTAGGTATATCAGTTTCTATTCAGATCGTCTTTACTACGATGGTATCCTTCGTACTTCACCGCTTTGAGTTTACCGGTAAAAAGATAATTTATTCCTTATTTACAATGACTATGTTCATACCGGTAGTCACAACGCAAACAGTCGTATTTCAGATTATTTACAAAATGGGTCTGGTCAATAAAATGCTGAGTGTGATATTGCTATATTCCGGAGTGGGTATTGTGGGTATTTATGTCATCCTGAACCTGTTAACAACGATCCCGAAGGAGTTGGATGAATCGGCTTTAATGGATGGTGCAAGCTATTACAGAATTTTCCGCAGCATCATTTTCCCACTGCTGAAACCGGGTTGTACAACGCTCTTAATCATCAATGGTATTGGACTATATAATGATTTTTACATCCCTAACCTTTACCTGAGAAAAGATGTGCAGACCTTCACCGTGGCACTTTATAAATTCTTTGGCAATACAGCCACACCTTTTGAAATTGTTGCTGCTGCAATCCTTCTGGGGATCATCCCTATCGGGATTGTCTTCCTGTTCCTCCAAAAGCACATATTCTATGGGTTGGCAGGAGCGGTGAAGTCATGATTAGGGAAACACCGATTTATCGGATACTGTGCGCCATTCATATCGTCTTTTTCACAAGCCTTCTTTGCTTTGGAACTATATGTCTGTCAGGTACAATACTGATGGTACCCGCCCTCGGTGCATCCTTTCTTATTGGAAAGGACACCCTGTATAGAAAATTGGATATCACTGACAGCATCATTAAAACATATTTTAAATATCTGAAGGCTTCGATGAAACTTTTGAAGTATTCATTGCTAAATATCTTGATTGCTTTGAATATTGCCGGTATGATCATCACAGCATCAACAGGCAATTTTGTATATTCCTGCGTCTGTCTTGCCATCGTTGGTTTTCTGCTGTCTTTCATGTTGTATATTGCAGGGTATCATACTTTTGTCAGCAATCAAATTAATATGGCAGAGGTTTTTCTCAGCATGTTTATCAAGCTGCACCTTCTATTACCGGTCTTTATCGTAATGGTTCTATGTGTACTGTTTTTCTCCGGTACATTGTTGACCGTGATGTTTCTTTCAGGAACCATCATTCTTTTTGCGCTGGAGGTATTGATTTTCATTCAAATGATCCATTTTAAGGCCAAGTCAGGGAGATTGGATAAGGATGATAAATTTGCATATTTGGTAGACTATCCAAGTGGTTAACAGCGAACTCCCCTGCCGCTGGCTGCAATGTGAAGATAACACCAGCACAGGAATGCAACAAAAGGCTCAGCCTTTTTCATAACGAAATGGATATGGGCTAATCCTCCTCTGAATAGAAACTATGAATTGAATTGACAAAAAAAAAACTAGTGGATACAATGAATCAGATAATAAGCGAAAATATTGGTTGAGGTTTATAATGGCTAAAAAGATAACGTTGGCGGATATTGCAAAACATTTGAATGTAAGTACTGTTACAGTATCAAAGGCTTTATCCGGCCAAAAGGGTGTTAGTGAAGAAAAACGGAAACGAATAAAAAATCTCGCCGATGAATTAGGTTATAAATGTAACTTGCCGGTGGAGCGTATCAATAAGAATAAAAGCAAGGTTATCGGGATCATCGTCCCGGGAAGATACTTTGGCAAGTATGATTCTTTTTATTGGATGATGTATCAGGAAGTAGCCACCAGAGCAGTTCATGAAAAATGCTTTACCATGCTTGAGGTCATCAGTGCCGAAGATGAAGAAAAACAGGAATTGCCCGGGCTTATCAAGGAAAATAAGGTGGACGGGATTATATTGATTGGTCGCCCGCAAAGCGGATATATTAGAAAAATGCGGGAAGACGGATCGATTCCAATCATATGCCTGGACTTTTTTGACGATTTCAGTAATTGCGATTCGGTTATTTCCGATAGCTTTTATGGAACATATATGCTGACGAATTATTTGTTCAGCATGGGGCATGAAGAAATCGCCTACGTTGGCACCCTGCTTTACACCGGCAGTATAACCGATCGATACTTCGGTTATTGTAAATCCATGATGGAGCATGGCAAGAAGATACGCGAAGAATGGATTTTAGACGACCGGGATTGGGAAACAGGCGATGTTGCAACCTTTAATGTGAATTTTCCAGAAAGGATGCCTACCGCCTTTGTATGTAATTGCGACTTGACTGCCAACTACCTGATAAAAAAGCTAAGAATGAAAAACTACAGGATACCGGAGGATATATCTGTAGTCGGGTTCGATAACTTCATATACCCCGGTTTATGTGATATCGGCATTACGACCTATGATGTCAATGTTAAGAAAATGGCGCAAATAAGCATCAATGTTCTGTTGAATAAAATAGTACATGCAAATTACCAATCGGGAGTAAGGGTTGTTGAAGGGGAAATCGTGTACAAAGAGAGCGTGTCCAAAATTTTGAAGCCAGACAGCAGTTCGATTTAGTCAAGCATTATGTCCTTCTATGTTCATAACCCCAGTATCGGTAAAGACTGCCTTTGCAAGGGTTCTGTCCGGGCTCTGGCATACATCACCATAGCTTCTTCCCTGCTTATTTTTGCATCCGGTTTGAAGGTTTCATCCGGATACTCTCCGTGTATAAAAAGGGCTGAAAAAACATGTCCGCAAAAAAGTACTGTGCACAGTTCCTGCGAAAGTTAGGGCGAGAGGTTGGCCACTGTGTTATTGGGTGTCCTCCCGTTTGATTATTCTTTCCCGTTCCAGCAATAGGTGCACATGTTTTCATGCGGCAGGCCTATGGCGTCCAGCATATCGGACAGTGACTGATATTTCAATGAAGTAAAGTTCAGACGTTTGCTGATACAATCCACCATGCATTGGTATCTATCAGTTTTGGGATCACTATACTCGTCCAGAGCTACGGAAGCATTACCCTCGAGTTTCTTAATCGTCTGGCGGGTGATGAGATCCATCTCGGTTCTGGAGCGCGAGAAATTCAGGTACTTGCATCCAAAAACGATGGGAGGGCAGGCAGAGCGGATATGCACCTCTTTTGCCTTGCAATTGTACAACAGCTCAACGGTTTCACTCATCTGTGTTCCGCGTACAATGGAATCATCACAGAAAAGAAGACGCTTATCATGGATTAAATCGATAATGGGCATCAACTTCATTCTTGCCACCATGGCTCTCATTTCCTGAGTTTGCGGCATAAAGCTTCTGGACCAGGTAGGGTTGTACTTAATAAAAGGCCTTCCATAGGGAATACGGGATTCATTGGAATAACCGAGGGCATGGGCAACCCCTGAATCAGGTACGCCTGCCACCATATCTACTTTCGCATCGTCATTACGGGCCATGAGCGCGCCATTGCGATTACGCATGATTTCAACATTCATCCCTTCATAACAGGAGGAGGGATATCCAAAATAGACCCAGAGAAATGCACAGATTTTCATGTCTTTACGGGGTGGTGAGATGCTTTCGATACCGTCGGGGCGGATCAAAACAATTTCCCCCGGACCAAGCTCATATTTCATTTGGTATCCCAGGTTTGCGAAAGCGCAGGATTCGAAGGAAACGCTGTATGTGCCTTCCTTTTCACCGATCATCAACGGTGTTCTGCCAAAACGATCTCTGGCGGCATAGATCCCTTCTTTGGTCAGGATTAGCATTGTACAGGAGCCTTCAATCATTTCCTGAGCCTTTAGAATGCCCGCCTTAAATGATTCTTCGTGGTCAATCAGTGCGGAAACAGCCTCTGTGGGATTAATTTCCCCCTTGCTCATTTCAAGATAGTGCATGAAGTTGTTGTTCAGAGTGATATCCACCAATGCCTTCAGGTTGTTGATCCGGCCAACTGTTGTGATGGCATAGTGACCAAGACGGGAGCGGACAGTCAGAGGCTGGGGCTCATCATCGCTGATGCATCCAATCCCCATGTTGCCTTTCATCGAAGAAAGGTCCACTTCAAACTTGGAGCGGAACTGTACGTTTTCAATATTATGAATAGACCTTGAAAAGCCGTTCCCTGTCCAGACTGCCATTCCACCGCGGCTTGTGCCAAGATGTGAATGATAATCGGTACCGAAGTACAGATCGGTTACACAGCTGTTTTTTGATACGACTCCAAATAATCCACCCAATGGTATCACTCCTAACTGAATTCCACTTCATCTCTTCGGGCTTAGCTTTGTGCTTTATCGAATATCCCTGTGGTATTCCTGCAGGGATTTTACCTTGTCTTCCTTCACGTGATCCTTGCGGTATGCCGCAATTCCTTTGGCACTGGCCAATGCGGCCGTAATCGTCGTGATGTAAGGTATTTTCAATTTAATTGCCGTTTTGCGGATATAGGAATCATCATACTGGCTCTGTTTGCCCACCGGGGTATTGACCACCAGCTGTATCTCCCTGTTTAAAATACTGTCCGCAATGTTCGGGCGGCCTTCAAACATCTTATTCACCCGCTCACACGCAATTCCGTTATTCTTCAGGAAATTATAGGTGCCTTCTGTGGCTTTGATCTGGAAGTTCTGCTGTACAAACAGCCGCGCGATTTCCAAAAGATTGGGCTTATCCTGATCGGCTACGCTGATCAAAACACAGCCGCTGTCCGGTAAAGCCACCTGTGTTGCCTCTTCAGCCTTGTAAAATGCCAGGCCAAAGGAATTTGCCATGCCCAGAACCTCACCGGTAGAGCGCATTTCAGGCCCCAGTAACGGGTCTACCTCATGGAACATGTTGAAGGGGAAAACGGCTTCCTTCACACCATAATGCGGGATGTTTCTGGCCTTCAACCGTTCAATCGGTGACGGTGTTCCAGTCGCCTCGCTCAGGACGATCTCGGTGGCGATTTTGGCCATCTGAATATCACAGACCTTTGAAACCAGCGGTACTGTTCTTGATGCTCGGGGGTTTGCTTCCAAAACGTAAACGATATCGTTACAGATAGCATACTGCATATTCATCAAACCTACAACCTTTAGTTCCCTGGCGATTTTCCGGGTATATTCGCAAATGGTGTCCAGATGCTTCTGCTCTATGCTGATGGGTGGGATGACACAAGCCGAGTCACCGGAGTGGACTCCAGCCAGTTCGATATGCTCCATCACCGCCGGAACAAAGGTCATCTTTCCGTCAGAGAGGGCATCGGCCTCAGATTCAATGGCATTTTCAAGAAATTTATCGATCAGCAGCGGGCGGTCGGGCGTAACACCAACAGCCGCGTCAATATATTTACGCAGCATTTCCTCATCATAAATGACTTCCATGCCGCGCCCGCCAAGCACATAGGAGGGGCGGATCATCATCGGGTATCCGATATCTTCCGCGATCACAAGCGCTTCTTCCAGCGTGCTGGTCATAGCGGATTTGGGCATTGGAATGTCCAGCTGCTCCATCATTTTGCGGAACAAATCACGATCTTCGGCCATATCAATGGTTTCCGGAGTGGTGCCCAGAATCCTGACACCGGCTTTAGCCAACTCGTCGGCGATATTTAAAGGGGTTTGGCCGCCAAACTGGATGATCACGCCCAGGGGATTTTCCTTATGGTAAATGCTCAGTACATCTTCCACGGTTAAAGGTTCGAAATAAAGCTTATCGGAGGTATCATAATCGGTTGAAACTGTTTCAGGGTTACAGTTTACAATAATCGTTTCATACCCCAAATCCCTCAGCTCAAAAGCAGCATGAACACAGCAATAATCAAACTCGATGCCCTGACCGATGCGGTTTGGGCCTCCGCCGAGGATCATCACCTTTTGATGGCTGCTCGACTGGGTTTTGTCCGGGGCGTTATAGGTTGAAAAATAGTAAGCAGCGTTTTCTACTCCGCTGACCGGCACCGGTTCCCAGCCCTCTGTAATACCCAGCGCGGTACGGCGGCTGCGAATCTGTTCTTCCGGAATGCTTAACAGCTTTGTAAGATATTTATCGGCGAAGCCGTCCAGCTTTGCCTGTCTTAACAATGCATCAGGCAGCATGGAACCCTTGTGCTTCAGGATTTCCTCCTCCAGCTGCACAAGCTCTTTCATCTGCTGAATAAACCAAGCTTTGATGTGAGTGATGCGATGGAGTTCTTCAACCGAAGCCCCCTTGCGCAATGCTTCGTACAGAATGAACTGACGCTCGCTGGAAGGTTCGATTAGAAGATCCAGCAACTCTTTCAGCTCCAGCTTGTTGAAATTCTTAGCAAAACCAAGCCCGTACCGACCAATTTCCAAAGAACGAATAGCCTTGTGGAAGGCTTCCTTGTATGTTTTGCCGATGCTCATAATCTCGCCGACGGCCTTCATCTGGGTTCCCAGCTTATCCTGGGCACCCTTGAATTTCTCAAATGCCCAACGAGGGAACTTCACAACCACATAGTCCGCGGAAGGGGTATATTTATCAAGCGTTCCATCCCTCCAGTAGGGGATTTCGTCCAGAGTCAGCCCGGCTGCCAGCATGGCGGAGATCAATGCTATGGGAAAACCGGTGGCCTTCGAGGCCAGCGCCGAGGAACGGGAGGTGCGGGGATTGATTTCAATAATGACCACCCTGTCCGTTTTCGGATCATGTGCCAACTGTACATTGGTGCCGCCGATAACCTCAATCGCTTCTACGATTTTGTAGGCGTACTGCTGCAGGCGCTTTTGAAGCTCGTCGCTGATGGTGAGCATGGGTGCGGTGCAGATGGAGTCGCCGGTGTGAACACCCATTGGGTCAATATTCTCTATTAAGCAAACTGTAATCATGTTGTTGTTCGCATCGCGGACAACTTCTACCTCCAGCTCTTCCCAGCCGAGAACCGATTCTTCAACCAGAATCTGTCCCACAAGGCTGGCTGAGATACCGCGGTTTGCCACAACCCGCAGCTCTTCGATATTATATACCAGCCCACCGCCGGTGCCGCCCATGGTGTAGGCGGGGCGGATGACTACGGGGAAGCCCAGCTCCAGGGCAATCTTTTCAGCTTCATCCACGGTGTAGGCCGGGCTGGAGCGGGGCATATCGATACCAAGCTTACGCATGGTTTCCTTAAAGGCAATTCTGTCCTCACCGCGCTCGATGGCATCCACCTGAACACCGATGACCTCGACACCGTATTTTTCAAGCACCCCTGCCTTGGAAAGCTCCAGACACAAATTTAAAGCCGACTGGCCGCCGAGGTTCGGCAGAAGTGCATCCGGGCACTCTTTTTCGATGATTTGGGAGACTCTTTCCACGTTTAGCGGTTCGATGTAGGTCGCATCGGCAATACCGGGGTCTGTCATGATGGTGGCCGGGTTGGAGTTGACCAGCACAATTTCGTAACCGAGCGTTCTTAAAGCCTTGCAGGCCTGAGTGCCGGAATAATCAAATTCACAGGCCTGACCAATGATGATGGGGCCTGAGCCAATGATCAGTATTTTGTGAATGTCAGTGCGTTTTGGCATAATGCTGCTCCTAACTATGAGATGATTCATGCATGATGCTTCACAGACCGAGTGAATAAATATGCATAATATAGGGTCGTAATATAGGAATCCATGCATAAAACAACAAGATCTTTGTGTTTCATGCATAAGTATTCTGAATTATGCAACAAGACCATGCATTGCTTAATATTATATATGATGTTTTGCATCTGTAAACAGTTTTTATTAAATATTTATCAAAGACCCCAAGATCCCTTCTGCTATAACGTATTGTTCAGCCCTTGGAACTATAAATAGCGTAGGATTCGATTGATTATATCTTCAGCGGTGAATACAATCACTCACTGAATGGCATTTGACAAGATACTCGCATCACGTTGGCAGTTTTCCGTCTCTCTTAGTCGACGATGGCAGCCCGCACCTTTTCCAGATACAAGTCCAGATCTCCGCTAACGGGTATATCCGGTTTGATACTGCTGTTCACCAGGTTTTCATCCTGAACATCCCAGTAGAAGTTCACCAGCATCACAGCAACCTTGTCCTTCCTGGAATCAAAAACAGTTTGCCCGACGCCCTTGCCATAGGACGGTTCACCCACAACCGTGACATCATCCAGGTATGTCTTCAGGCCAAGGGTCAGCATTTCTGAGCTGGATGCGGTATTTCCGTTAGTCAGTACAAAGATGCTTTCAAACCTGACCGCATCTTCATCGGAGTACCAGGAAGAGCTTGTGCCGTCGCGGAAAACCAGATTTCCGACGACACAACCATGCAGCAGATAATCCAACATCTCGGCGCAGCTTTCCATCAACCCTCCGCCATTGTCCCGAAGGTCGATCACAAGAACGCTGTTTTCCTTGTTCGCAAGCTCTTCAGCGATTTCGATGAATTCATTGGCGGTGTTAAAACTGAAAAAATCGATATCAAAGTAGTGCACGGGTTCCCCTGTTTCCTCCAGGATTTGCTCGTAAAAAACGGTTTTTTCCTCTTCCAGATCCCAGTACAGATCATATTCCTCACCCGTAAAGCAAAAGGTAAAAAAATCTTCCTCCAATCGGATGTTCTCAATAAATGCAGCAACATCCGAGGCATCGGCATTGGTCCCCCTGAATTGCTTCAGCCGGGACTCCAGGTTCTTTACCTGATCGGAATAAAGGTAGTTTTGTTCGATGAAGTCGGCGATACGGGTGGATAAGGGTTTTTCAGTGCTCCTGATTTCCTCTTTGAGCAAAAGGCATACTTCGTTTTCCGGTTCAAGGGCCAGAGCGCTCTTAATGGCGGCTTTAGCCAGATCATACTGTTGGTCGTAATAATACTGCAATGCAATTTCATAATGAAAGTATATGGGGTTCTCTTCATGTTCTGCAGCCTTTTTGTAGTTTTCCACGGCCTTTTCGCTCTCCTGCAGCTTCACCCAGCTGTCCCCGAGATAGCCGTAGATATCCGGATCATCCGGAAATTTATTCACAATGGCTTCGCCATACTCAATGCATTTCCTGTAAAGCCCGCTGTTATACAGAGCCCACATGCTGTTTACATGCCCGGTGGCATAATCCGGATTCACCTGGACCGATTGCTGAAAGTAATCAAAAGCCCTGCGATATTCGGTTTCCCATCCATATAAATTCCCCATCGCGAGGATGACTTCCACAGTATCCGGTTCCAGTGCGAAAGCTTTTTCGGCGCTTTCAAAAGCCGATGGCGTATCCTCCAACGCAAGGTAATTGTAAATATTCTGAACATGGGGATAGGCATTGTCGGGAGAGATCTGTGCCTGTTGGTTATAAGCCCGGATGGACTCGGAGTAGTTCCCCAGATTGTAATGGATATCGCCAAGCAAAGCATACAACTCATTGTCAGCATTGAGTTTTTCGGCTTCTTTCAGTGTTTCCAGGGCTTCCTCGTATTGTCCCTGTTCTTTTTCAATATGCGCTTGCAGGATGTAAGCTTTGAATTGAACCCGTGGAAGGGTTTCGTCATCGTATCTCGGATTGGGTCGGTTTTGTTCAGCCAGTGAGTTCAGAGCAGACACCATCTCCAATGCTTTCTTGGAGTTATTGGAATACAACCAGCAGTAACCCAGATAATAAAGGGAATCTTCATCGTATGGTATTATTTTATGAAACCTGTCAAATTGTTTAATTGCCGGGTCATAATCTCCAAGACGATAATAAGCATAGCCAAGCCCGAAAATGCTGTCAAGGATTGAATTATCTTCGTCCAGCGATTCGATAAAAGCATCCCGGGCATCCGCGAACTTTTCCAGGGCCAGCAGCGCATTCCCATGGTTGGACAGCTCCTTTGCACTGTTGGGCTTAATATCCAGGGATTGCAGACTGGTTTCATAAGACCTTTCATATTGCTTTAAATTGTACAGAACCAGGGATATGTTTTGCAATGCGAGGTGATCCCGGGGGTTTTTGTCGAGAATCTGTTCAAGAACAGTAAGCGCTTCTTCATCCCGTTCAAGACAGATCAAGGCTGACGCCTTGTTATTCAGTGCATCTGAATCATTAGGGTTCTTCCTGACGATGCTTTCAGCCGTCTCAAGGGCTTCGGAATAATTCTTTTCCACCATAAACGCATCAAAGGACATCGTATCGGCAGTACGATCTAAAGCGACAAGCCCCACGATGAGTGCCAGGAAAAATATTGCGATGATGAGTTTATAGCCAACAGATTTCAAGCCGTTACTCCTTGTTACAAACTATAAATCCCTGTTGTAGTTGACCAGGGTGGCGCTTGATACGCCCTCAAGTGCCGAGGTTTCCTGAATAAACGAGGTAGCTTCATTTTTAATCTTTAATTCTCAGGTGGCTTCAATGTTTCCCTGGTGGTTTTCATATGGGTTGCAAATGTTGTTAAAAACTGATCAACAAATTCCTGGTTTTGTAAAACCCCTATGGGGATGAATGTGAAAAACAGATCATCCGAGAAGAACTAACAAATTATACTATAGCACAAAGGGATATTAATCACAATTATAGCTGGATGGAAATGGGGTGCGGTTGCAATTGGATTATCCATGTTTCTAATGGTTCTGTTCAATTTTGAACACCCACCGGCATGTGCCCTGTCCCTGGGTTTTGTTCTGACAGGCTTTAATGTTGGAACCGTCATTACTGTGTTCTGTATTACAGGGTTTCTGCTTGGGGTTAGAAGGCTTTTGAAAAAAGTCCTTATCGATCTGATCTAGTCGGTTCAGATATACGTGACTGGGTTCTGTTGCCAAGATAAATGGGACAAGGGTACATGCCCCCCCTGTCCCTATCGATCTGATCTAGTCGGTTCAGATATACATGACCTGGGTTCTGTTGCCGGGAAAAATGGGACAAGGGTACCTGGGCCCCGCCCCCTGTCCCATCTTTTTAGTCTTTTGTTACCTCGGCATAAGCCCATTCCAGCCATTCACAAAGTACTGTCAGATCAGAGCTTTCAACCGTAGCGCCGCACCAAATTCTAATTCCGCTTGGTGCATCCTTATAAGAAGCGATGTCATAGCCCGCGCCTTCCTTTGCCAGCATCTGAACCAGGCCTTTCAGCTTATCCTGGGGCAGATCTGCCATCAGGCAGACACTGGTGTTGGAACGATAGGCCTTTTCCTTTGCGAGGAAACTAATCCAGGAGTTTTTCTGAACAAAGGCTTCGATAACAGCCAGATTGGCCTGGCTCCTGGTGATTAACCCTTCAAGACCGCCGATGGATTCAGCCCAGGCCAGTGCGTCAAGGTAATCTTCATTCGCAAGCATGGAGGGGGTATTAATCGTTGAACCCTCGAAAAGGGATTCGGTGATCTTTCCTTTGCTCTTCATTCTGAAGATTTTTGGAAGAGGCCATGCCGGAACAAAGTTCTCGATCCTCTCAACAGCCCGGGGCGACAGAATTAACATACCATGACCGCCTTCACCGCCCAGAACCTTCTGCCAGGAGAAGGTAGCCGCATCAATTTTATCCCACGGAATATCCATTGCGAAAACAGCAGAGGTTGCGTCGCACAGGGTCAACCCTTTTCTGTCATCGGGAATCCAGTTCCCGTTCGGCACCATGACACCGCTGGTTGTTCCATTCCATGTAAATACCACGTCACGATCAAAATCTACCTGGGACAGATCGGGAAGCTCGCCATAGTCGGCTGAAAATTCCCGGACATCGGCAAGACGCAGTTCTTTTTTAATGTCGCCGGCCCAGCCCAAACCAAAGGATTCAAACCAAATGACATCTACGCCTCTTTCACCGAGGACATTCCACATCAGCATTTCAAATGCTCCCGTATCGGAAGCAGGCACAATACCCACCCTGTAATCGTCGGGAAGTTTCAGAATGCTTTTGGTTTTCTGAATGGATTCCAGCAGCTTGCCTTTTCCCAGACTGCTCCGGTGAGATCTGCCCAGAGGGGCACCGGAAAGCTTTTCAAGGGAGTAACCGGGGTGCTTTGCGCATGGACCGGAAGAAAAACATGGGTTTACGGGTTTGTTTACAGGTTTCAAAACAATCACTCCTCACTTAAAAATTTAGGAATCTATTCTGTGGTAACGTTTTTTGCCGGAGGCCCAAAACGTGATTAACGCATTTTTAGCCGGGGGCTAAAGCGTGAACGTATCTTTTGCCGGTGGCTATAAAGCATGTGTTGGCGAGTACCGACTATCTGAATCAGGCGGCTATCCTATGCCTCTTGCCGTTGCAATAATAAAAAACCCCCCGTTCCCGGAAAATCATCAGGGACGAGAGGAACTACCCGCGGTGCCACCCACTTTAATTGGCCTGGCCAACTCACTTTGTGCACAGTAACCGGTGCGCGGTTTGGTTCTTCACCAACGTCTCCGGGGTGGAATGAAAGGCTTCGCCCGGTTGATTCGCAGCGACCATCAACTCTCTGATTCACAGCTTGCCATTTTCCCCATCATCAACTTGCATCATTGATTTTAATCTATTCTATTCCAATCCCAAAAACATTTCAAGAGGGTTTGTTAAATTTTTTTCAATCTTTTTCGATCCGCCTAATCCTGTTGGAATTTCGCAAGGAAACGGACCGTATCATTATACTGTCGTGACAGGATCTCAATGAACTCTACAACCGCATCATCCCTTAACAGGGGAGGAAAGGCCTTATACAAAGCTTCGATGAATGCTTCCTCCACTGGGTTTTCCTGTTGACTATAAACAATCGGGCAGATGCCAAGGCTGCGCAAATCCAGCCTGAACTCGACACGCCCTCTTTCATTCAGATAGGGGATAATGGGAAAGATTCTGCACGATAACGGCCGGCATTCTCTTGGACATTCCCTGCTGCAAACCAGAAGCCTGATGCGATAACCGTCTGATAGCACAATATGGCTGTCATGAATTTGAAACCAGTCGATGTCCATGTTTTCATACAGGTATTCTTCGCCGGGGAAAAGCAGCATTCCGTCCTGATCGGTGCCGTGACAGCATTTTTTGTCACAAAGCTTGCCGCAGTCGCCGATCAGGGGCGTAGGGACATCGAGCTTTTTCCATATTTTCCGGTAAAGCTTTATATACTTTGCTTTGGTGGTTGCCATTGCTCCTCCATCCATTTACTCGTTCGTGGAATGCTCATTATTGTCCATGGAGTTTGGGGCTTCTAACCCTTCGTTCCCGTTATCTTCCGTTGGGATGCTTTCCTTGCTTTTGCCTTTTTTCTGGCCGTCCTTGTAATAAGAATATATGATGGATTCAAACAGCCTGCCGGGAACCAGTTTTTTGATCAGTACCGACAGCTTCTGATCAAACTTCCCTGTCAGATAGCGAAGCCTTGGCCGCCTGCTTTGAACAATTCTGCCAATAAGCCTTGCCAGCTTTTCAGGCTCGCTGCCATTGGCTTCATCATATTCAATTTTAGATGTCACCTTCAGGAACAAATCCCTGTAAGGAGAGGACAACAGGTTTGCAGCTTCGGCATGCGGCCTGTACTTTTGCGAACCCGATTTATGATCAGAAGGCTCAACTAAACTTACCTTAATGCCATAGTTTCTTGTTTCCATGCGAAGTGCTTCCGTAAAGCCCTCAATGGCAAATTTCGAAGCCGAGTATGCGCTTTGAAAGGGGATGGCAAACAACCCCATAATGGAACTGAAATTGATAATCTGACCTTCATTTCTGTTTCTCATATAGGGCAGCACTGCCTTACAGGTTCTAACAACCCCGCAGGTGTTTGTCAGCAGCACTTTTTCAAATTCCTCATAGGTCATATCCTCAACAGAGCCCAAAACAAGAATAGCCGCACAGTTGATCAGTACATCAATGCGGCCTTCCATTTCAATGATTCTTTCAGTGAGGGCAGTTATTCCTGCCTGATCAGTCACATCCAGGTACACTTTTTTCAGATTGCCCTTATCAGGTGATTCATCCCTGTAGGAACGCGCACCAGCGTAAACAATATTTCCCATTTCAGCCAGGTGCGTAGCAACAGCCAGCCCCAAGCCCGAGGAAGCCCCCGTTACAAAAATAATCTTGCTGTCCTGCTTCATCAATAAAACCCCTTCTTTGGGCTGCGTAGTTCAGCCCTTATTCACCGGAACAGACCGGAATCGAAAATCCCCGTATTTATCATAGAACCCATTCTAATACAGTTTGCTGAAAAAATCAAAAATAAGTGGATATTTTAAGAAAGTGTGATACAATAGGCTTGTGAAAATTCGTTTTAGGTGCTATGATCTGGTACTAAATGATGATCAATCATTTATGCCCCCTTTGATTCAGCGAACAAGACAAGGAGAGGTTACGTATGGATCTGTTTGAAAAATGTTATAATTACACAACTGCGAAAGAAGCGATAGCAGCAGGTGTATACCCTTACTTTCACTATCTGGAAACCGCGCAAGATACAGAAGTGGTTATGGAGGGTCATCCGATCATCATGATTGGATCAAATAATTATCAGGGTTTGGCATCCGATCCCCGCGTTGTAGAGGCGGCTAAGGAAGCATTACTGAAATATGGTTCGGGCTGTTCGGGCTCACGCTTTTTAAACGGCACACTGAAACTGCATCTCGATCTTGAAGAGAAACTGGCCAAATTTTTAAATAAGGAAGCGGTTATTACCTTCAGCACCGGGTATCAGAGCAACCTGGGCATTATCTCGGCCATAGCCGGCAGAAATGACTATATTGTCTGTGACAAGGAAAACCATGCCAGCATTTATGATGCCTGCCGTTTAAGCTATGCGAAGATGGTCCGTTATGAGCACAGCGACATGGCCGATCTGGAAAAGGTTCTTTCTGAAATTCCTGAAAACAAGGGCATTTTGATTGTAACCGACGGTGTTTTCAGCATGGGCGGCGATATCTGCAAGCTACCGGAAATCGTGAAGCTGGCCGAAAGGTTTGAGGCCAGAGTCATGGTGGACGATGCCCACGGCCTTGGGGTTCTCGGTGAACGCGGGCGAGGTACGGCTGAATATTTTGGTCTGGAGGATAAGGTGGACATCATCATGGGCACCTTCAGCAAGTCTCTTGCCAGCCTGGGCGGATATATGGCCGCCAGCGAGGACGTTATCCATTATGTGAAGCATAATTCCCGCCCGTTCATTTTCAGCGCATCCATCCCGCCAGCCAATGCGGCGGCGGCACTGAGAGCCCTCGAAGTGATCCAGCAGGAGCCTCAGCGTATGAAAAACCTGTTGCATATTGCTGACTATATGCGCAATGGGCTTCGGAAAATGGGTATTCCGATTCTGGAATCCACAACACCAATTATTCCCATTATGACCTATGATAATGACAGAACCTTCATAGCAACCAAAATGCTTTTCGAAGGTGGGGTTTATGTGAATCCTGTTATTGTTCCGGCTGTGGCACCCGGGCAATGCCTGTTGCGTACCAGCTACACCGCGACCCATACCGAGGACCAGATGGACAGGGCCATGAAGGTGATAGGTCAGGTGTTTGCAGCTTTGCCACCACGCAGCGAATAATGTAAGAAGAATAGTCTGAAGTAAACAACCGCCCGGTATCATGCACGCATGAGTACGGGCGGTTTTTATTGATTTGGATACATAAAAACATCAGGCATAAAACGTATGGTGGTTTTTTAATACGGGCAATAAACCGATTCCCATTTACGTGGATCCATTCGCCACTGAAGAAGCATTTAATTCGTACATATCATTAACATCTATAGTAATATAATTTTCAGCATAATCATCTAATATTGCGCTGAAATAAAGAAGTTCACGGCGCATTCATAACTACCCGAAATAGCTATGAACCCGTACACAAAAACGCGCAGGTGCTTAATAAATTACTATTCAACTATATAGCGCGCATAGCCGACTACTGTGGGATGACCTCAATCTCGACAAGTTTATCCTTCAACAGACTGCGCAGCTGTTTGTAGAATTTGCTTTCTTGTTCGTCAGATGACTGCCCCAGGACTATCAGATCGATATGATGCTCCATGGCAAAGGCCGCGATGGTTTCAGAAATGTTATCTGCCCTGAGCATGGTCATTTCAGCATCATTCAGCTTTGAAATCCTGAACAGGTAGTCCAGTGCTTCGCTTTCCCGGCTGTTGTCCAGAATGTTCCAGGCGTTTTTGGCAACATGCAGCACATGCAGGCTGCCCTGGGCCGACTTCCTGCCAGAAGCTGCCTTAATCAAGCGCTCACAGGTTTTTTGCTTGGTAACACAGGCCAATACATTTTGATATATATTCAAGATTGATCTACCTCATTTTCTGTTTTGTTCCATTAGCTTCTCCAACTCCATTATACCAGAAAACAAGCCGATAAGTCTGAACGGATTGTAAATTGTTTTTGACGATAACGTTATTGTTCACAGGTAAGCAGGCGTAGCCTGCTGAACGAAGTGATGGATCCCGCATTACCCCTGTCATATTATCTGGCCAATCCTGTTGCGATTGAAAGCAATAGCTGTTTTTGCTATAATGCTGTTATTCTTGTTCTTCCCGGAAATATTACACCAGAATCGGGGGTGCTGCGTTGGTCTTTTCCAGCTTGATTTTTCTTTATTGTTTTCTGCCATTAAATCTGTTTTTGTATGTATGTGTTAAAAACAACCATTATCGCAGTGTAATCCTTGTAACGTTTTCTTTGGCCTTTTATGCCTGGGGTGAAC
>LSQX01332900.1_pt4 | contig 22584 bp, 13 predicted proteins | sample 654561 | NCBI WGS metagenome assembly LSQX01 (sample SAMN04489861, study PRJNA283612) | anaerobic digester metagenome | isolation source: 4 biogas reactors fed with cattle manure at either 37C or 55C with and... | place: Denmark: Kongens Lyngby | collected 2014
GTGGCGGCATGGGCGGCTACGGTGGTGGCGGCAGCAGTCGCGATGTCACCATGATCAGCAATATCTCCGATCTTTTTACCCGGATTTCCGATATGATGGTTGGTGAGGCGCCTGCTATTCCCGACATGGTGGGTCTCTCTCGTGTAGGCACCGGTGCTACGACAGGTCAGGTGTCCACAGCTGGCGGTTACAATGCCGCTCAGACGGGTGCGCAGCTGGGCAGCACAGTCGGAGCCGCATCTTCCGGCCTCGGAGGCGATGTTCTGACCTTGCTTGAACGTCTTGTGCCTCAGGTATACGAGCCGTATTCGGAAGAACTCCTTTCCGATATGATTTACAACCCCGCCAACAACATGTTGATTGTAAAGAATACAGCAAGCAATCTTGAAGAGTTTGAAAAACAGCTTAAACAGATTGACGTTACACCCAAGCAGGTGAGTATAGAAGCCAAATTCCTTACCATCCGTCTTGAAGACCTGAAAAAAGTCGGGTTCCAGTGGGATGCGACTTTCTCCGATTTGAACTCTCGCAAGCGCACCATTTCAACACTGGAAAACGATGCTTATTACTACTACGATATCAATGGTGATGGAAGAGACGAAATACTTCCATTCTATACCCGCCCCGATGGCAAGCCGGTTATCAGCAACACCATCACGGATTCCACTATTGCCGGACTGGTGAATCCTGTTGCCTCTGCACCGTCCACTTTCAATATTGTTGGAAATATTCTCAATAATGCGGATGGTGACAAACTGAGTCTGACCTTTGACTATCTGGATGGTCTTGAAGAGTCTGAGCTTCTCAGTGCTCCCCGGGTGACCACAATGAACCGCAAACCGGCCATTATCGCTGACTTCGCCACAGAGTATTTTGTTTCCTCTGTGAATACGGAAGTCTATGCTTTTGCCGGATCCGGTATCGGCGGCAATGCCATGACCTCTTTCGTGCAGAATATTGTGCCTTCCGCCTACAACTTCGGTATCGCCCTTTCTGTAACACCTCAGATTCGTGACAACAATCAGGTTCGTCTCTGGCTGAATCCTGAAGTGCGCACCAAGACAGGTACAAAGACCTTCGAACAGAAGCAGATCATTGCTGACCAGACTATTTCCAATGAAATCAATCTGCCCACCACTTCCTGGCAGGCTGTCTGGACAAACGTGATTGTTCATGATGGTGATACCCTGGTACTGGGCGGGCTGATACAGGATCAGACCTCCAAGAGCAGCCACAAGATGCCCTATCTGGCGGATATTCCCGTCATCGGCTTCTTCTTCAAGGGCTCCAAACGGGAGACAAACCAGTCCAGTCTGCTTATCTTTGTCACACCTGACATTGTGGACTCCACTGGAGCACGTTTCTTTGATGTTGAAGACTTTGAAAAATAAAGTCTGAATTTCCATGTTTGTTTACCGGGCGGCTCTTTCACGGAGCCGCCCTTTTATTTATGTGCGGTTCTGAACAGGCTGCGGATCCTGTCGGATCCAACGGGAGGGATGATCACAGCCCTCAGCAGGTAATGCCATGCGCTTTTTCTTGTACAATCTGACACTGTATCTCCTTTCTCCTTTAGTTTTCCTCTACCTGCTTTTCTCCAAAAGAAATCGCGGACTCATCCGTCGTTTCCGTCCCGATCTGCGTCCCTGTCCCGCAGGATCAATCTGGTTTCATGCCTGTTCCGTGGGAGAGGTGGGCGTTGCACTCACTTTGATGGAGGAGATGAAAAAACGCTTTCCTGAAAGCTTCTTTCTGATGACAGTCAGCACAGTGTCAGGCATGAAACAGGCTGAGGCCGCCAGGAGCGGTGCTCAACTGGCCTGGCTTCCCTTTGATCTCTCCAACGCTATGAGCTCTTTTGTAAGGCACTACGCCCCCCAGGCATTGATACTCATAGAGACGGAGATCTGGCCCAATATGATCAAAGCCATGCACAGACGGAAGCGACCTGTCATCGTCGTCAATGGCCGGCTGAGCGACAAGCATTTCCCACGATACAAAAAACTGAAAAAGTTCAGTCCCCCTGTCTTTCCTCTCCTCTCCGGAATCTGCAGCCAGGAAGAGACTTATACGGAGCGTTTTGAGCAATTGGGTGTTTTTCCCGAACGCATTGAAACAACGGGAAACATGAAATATGATCAGAGGCCGCGGATGCTGAGCTCAGAAGAAAAACAGGCCCTCCAAAAAGAAGTGGGTATTGGCGAGAAAGATCCGGTTGTTGTATTCGGAAGCACCCATCCCGGCGATGAAGAACTTGCCGCTTCCTGCTGGGAAGTCCTTTCCAGAGAAATTCCCGGTCTGTACATGATTGTCGTACCGCGCCATCTCGACCGTTTAAAAGCGGCTGTTCAGCCTTTCGGTAAAATCCCTTTCCTGCAGCGTTCACTGATTCGGGGTAAAGATCTTCCTGAGAAGAGTCCTAAAGTGCTTTTCGTCGACACCATGGGTGAACTCACACAATTCTATCAACTGGCCTCGGTGGCTGTTATTTGCGGCAGCTTTTACCCCGGCGTGGAAGGGCATAATCCTCTGGAAGCGGCGGTGGCGTCCGTGCCTGTGGTTTTTGGTCCTCATATGGAAAGTTTTAAAGATGCCGTGAAACTTCTGGTTGCAAAAGGGGGAGCTGTTGAAGTGCCGCGACCGGATACACTCATGCCCATTTTGCATGGTCTTCTGGACGATGAAGAGGAAAGGAAAGAGATCGGGCGAAAAGCACTTGAAGCGGTTCAAAGCAACGAGGGGGCCACATTGAAAACAGCAGATGCTCTCAGCCGCTGGCTCACAAAGGAATGACGGCGCTTTCAAGCTGTCTTCAGTACTCTTCGAATCTGCTCAGGACTGTTTCTGACCCCGCAGGTAATAGAGAACTCCAAGCAAAAGAAGTAGAAGGGTTCCCACACTGATGTAAAGCCCGAAAGTGAAAGATTGAGGCCTGTAGGTCAGTGTGACTCGCTGACTCCCCTTCATCAGTTCAACACCCTGAAAAGCGATATCCACAGGAAAGAGCGGGTTGTCCTGTCCATTGAGTTCAGCATACCAGCCGGGATACCAGGAATTGGCTACAACAAGAATTCCACTCTGAGCGCCATCAAGACGCAGATCAATCTTATCGGAAGAAAGGTGTTCCACCTGCACACGGGTGTTTTTACCCGTATCATTTCCGGGCACAGGAATATAATCTGACTCCACCAGAGGCGGACCGGAAGCGCGCAGTATATTGTCTTTTTCCATATCCAGGGGTCGGGCCGTATTGGATACCCGGGCAAAAGGATAGGTGTTCAAATCTCGAAGAAGAACAGCGCCTGAAGGGAAAACATCCTGAATATTCAATACGGGACGGAGAAGTGAGAAGCCTTCAAGAATGTCCTGTTTGGTAAGCACGAGTTGACTCGAAGCGGTGAGGCGCAGCAACTCCGGTTGAGAAGCGGCCTGCCTGTTGAACTCTTCCAGACGCTTCAGGTGTACCCCGGAAGGGGAATAACTTTGTGAGATGCCGTGAATGGAAAGGGGCCACTGGGCCAGTTTGTCCGTACCTGAAATACGGATGTTTTCCTTGCACAGACTTCGAGTGAACAGGGTGTCGGGTATCGCCTGCTCTACGGAAGTATAATGGCTCAGAGGCTGGTAGGCACGCCAGGAACCCAGAAAGAGAAGGATGCACAAGGCGGTGACCAGCCAGGAGACCCGGGGCTTCAGCAGGGTAATACCGAAAATAACGACCAGGAGCAGACACAGCAGCAGGGCCGGCAAGAAATGGGGAAGTTGCTGCAATTTATGGCGGGTCATGAGCAGAGCTATAAAAAAGGAGAGGCCGTAAAACACGGGGAGAGCATATTTCAAACGCTTTAATACAGTCTTGCACTGCTCCAGATTCAGGCGAAGCCATTCTTCGGCTGTCGTTGCTGTCAAAAAGAAAAAGGCCAGTGGTATGGGAAGCAGGAAATAATGGCTGTCAAAAAAAGACAGACCGGTAATCTGACGCAGATGGGGAGTGATGAACATTCCCAGAAAAGCGAAGAGGACAGCCGTCAACAGGAAGGCTTCAACACGCCGTTTCCGGATACGCAGGGCAAAAGAGCGTAACGCAAACCACAAAGGCAGCAGCAGAAATCCCATCACACAGGAAGGCAGCCACAAAGCCGCTTCTGTTTTTCCGGCTGCATTCCCGGCAAGACTCTGAGGCGAAAGAAGGATCAGGGAAAGATCGCGAACCTTGATGAGAGGGAGATCGTTGTTCTCCAGGTAACCATGGTTTAAAAATTCAGCATAGGGCAATACCTGCAGAGCCGCCAGACAGAGTGCCAGAAGACCGCTGATCAGCAGAATCAGAAAAGTATTGACATAGCCTTCTCCTTCCCGGGTGCGCAGCCTGTAGACAGGGATGAGCAGCATGAGAAAAAGAAGCATGGCCACCAGGCCATCAGGCCCGCCAGCCAGGGCCATCACACCCAGAAGCAATGCCAGTACCGGCCAGATGCGATATTGCCCCAAGAGCAGTGCCTGCATGGCTACGAGCAGCAGCGGAAAGAGAGGCACCAGATCAGAGACGGGAAGCCAGTGCCCCACAAGCAGAATCCCGCTCAATTGATATCCGAAACCAGCCACGAGAGCCAGTGAAGGTGAAAAATGGAATTTACGGGCTGCAAAATATGCAAAGAGGCCCGCTGCAGCACTTTTTAAAAATACGGATACGCCCAAAGCAGCCGCCAGAGGAAAGACATAGAGGGGCAGAGAAAAAACTGAGAAAACTCGGGTACGCCAGAGGGCGAGAAAGGGGATACCACAACCCTCATAGGGATTCCACAGAGGAAGTTTCTTGAGCAAAGCACTTTCGTTTAAATAGACATACCACGGGAAATAGCGTTGAACAAGTTCTGTGGAGCTCTCGCCCTTTGACAGATGAAAGCCGCTTTCCCGGGCCTCCTGCCAGGGGGCACGTAAAGTGAGTTCACTGAGGTCGAAAGGAAGGGAGCCACCTTTAACGACCGGATAAAGAAGCACGGCCGGCACGATAAAGAGTACGGCCAGACAAATGAAAGCTTCAAGGTAGACACGTCTTTGATGCGGCACGAAAGAGCCCTTCTGCAAAGAAATAAAATAAGCTTTTCCACATTCTCCTCATGCACAGGAGCCTGTGTCAAGTGTTTTTCCTGAAAGAGGATAAAGCTTAGTATACCGTAAATATGCCCGATGTTGCATCTTAAGGGCCTGTCTGAATTCACTTGTCATAGATGACTCAAAGTCTGATGCCCGGGGCTGTTTCCAAAAAAGCGCTTACCGTAATTTGTGGAAAGGCCTCCTGCAGACGTTCTTTCATCTCCATGACAACCGGCTGTTCCGTACCCCAATGACCGGCGTCTATACAGGCGATATCACGCAACTGTGCTGTTTCCGCATCGTGATAACCCACGTCGCCGCTAACATAGACATCGGTATTTTCAGGAAGTTTCCCCACCATTTTTCCACCACTGCCCCCCAGAAGAGCCACCTTTCTGACTTTCTTTTCCCCTTGTCCATAATAGACGAGATGAGGCAGACAAAGGGCATCCCGAACTTTCTTTCCGAAAACAGCCAGAGACATGGGTTCTTCCAGTATTCCCTGACGCCCCAATCCTATGCGGCGGTTCGGATTTTCCAGAGCGATCAGATCATAGGCGGGTTCTTCATAGGGATGGTGGTTCATCAGTGCCTGCAATATCTTGGCACTTGTAGCCGCCGGCACAATCATTTCCAGCCTGATTTCAGGTTCCAGATTCAATTGCCCTTTCTCACCACTGAAAGGTTTCGCCGCCTCCAGGGGCTGAAAACTCCCCATCCCTTCCGATTGAAAAGAACAATGACTGTAATCGCCGATGACACCTGCTCCAGCAAGAGCCAGGGCATCACGGAGGCGATCCACATGATCTTTCGGCACAAATGTAATGAGTTTGAACTGTCTCTGGCTGTCATCACGGAAAAGAGGCTTGATTTTTGTCAACCCCAACTTCGTGGCCAGAATATCGTTTACACCTCCCTCCGTAATATCAAGATTCGTATGAGCCACGAAACAGGCGATCCTGTTGCGGAGGATTTCCGCACAGAGCCGGGCATGGGGGTAATCTTCACGGAGCGTTTTGATGGGCCGGAAAATGAGGGGATGATGAGCCACGATCATGTTGGCGCCCATGTCTTTGGCTTCTTCCAGAGCCTCAGGCGTGACGGAGAGACAGGTCAGTACGGCGTTGACTTCCTGTACGGGATCACCTGTCTGAAGTCCCACATTGTCCCAGTCAGCAGCCAGTTTTTCCGGGGCCCACTCTTCCATAAAGTTGCAAATATCTTTGACTTTATAACTCATCTTCCAAAATCCTTTTCTCAAATGAAACAGAGGCAAAGCCTGTAATCCAGTGTTCTCTGGTATCAAATGTCGTCGTACAGCCATAGTCGAGAAGAAAGCCTTCAGGAACGCCCCGTGCAGCGCAACAGGACATCATGGTGACGACGGCAGCCGAGGCGGATAAGGCACAGATGCCCTGTTGCAGCCCCTCCATAAGTCCGGAAATGTCTCCATTTTGTATGCGGGTCAGCGTTATTGCGCCCTGTCGGCCATCAGAGTTCCGGGCAAACTGGGTATCCAGATCGGAGGTACAGATGAGCAGATCATCTTCCGACAGGGCTGCGGCCAGCTCCTTTCCCAGTCCCACATGAAAATCAGAGGCTTCTTCTCCGAGAAGAAGAGAAACAACAGGGATCTTATCATCATAAGTGTATATATGCTGTACATAAGACAGAGGCATTGAAATATGATGCGCCTCATCATGGTTTTCCGGACAAATACAATCCAGACGCTTCTTCAGGATGTTTCTGAATTCCCGGTCGGCTGGAGAGCTTGTCAGAGCTGTCTTGAAAGAAGAACGACTGTAAAGGGACAGCCCGGAAAAATTCAGTTGAGAAGAAGCGTTGATGAACACGATGCGTTTGGGCACCCACCGGTGTATACGGGCAAAAGCGAAGGCCGCCGTACGGCCGGAAAAGAGATAATGATCATGAGGCACCAGCAGCGCCACAGGCTTGCAGGTCGGTACATGCGGCTGCAGCGGTTTCATAAGCTCATCCAAAAATTTACCCAGAGCCCGGGGAGTTTCAGGGAAACAATAATAGTCGGGCAAAGGTCTCCAGGAGGTCACGGCTCCGCTCCTTTTATGAAGTTCCAGGGGAATCAGCGTTTTTCCAGTATCTCCAGAGCTTCGGCCACTTTTCTTCGTTGTGCTTCAATAGGCGCCGGATCTTTCGTAAAGATGCTCAAAGTCTTGGAAATAGTATCAGGCACTTCCAGCAAGGCTGTGAAAGTTTCCAATTCTTCCTCAGTCAAATGCTCTTTCTTCTCTTCTATTGCACTGCGCAGCATGGCCAGATATTCATAATCTTCTATACCGTCCCGGAGCATTTCAATTCGTATGGTGTCTACGGGCGCTTCAAAATTCGCTTTGGAAGGCCGTCCGTCAGCCACGGCTTCAGGGGGATATAAAAAGCGGGCATCGCCATTACCCCAGGGCAGCGGGGTTTCCTCGCCATAGCTGTAGGACCAGGCCATGGTATCCTCATAAGGATTCTGCGGATGTTCCGGATCGGGATAGCCCGTCACACTGTGCCAGAGGATACTGTGCCAGATGAGGAAGCCCACAATATTCCGCTCCCAGGTCTGCCAGAGCCACACCCGGAAATCCGTTGCCGGATGGTCGATGAACAGCCCCGCATAGGGCTCCTTGGGCAGTGTACAGACATACCACCAGATTTTCTCGCCCAGCGCTTCCCGGGCTCGGGCATCTTTTTCATTCCAGAGGAAGGGGAGAGGACACCAGATATTCGGGCCACCGTAAAGCCCCTCGTGAATCTCTTCCGTGATCATCCGCCCGATCTTGGGCGCATGTTTTTTGAACTTGTTGAAGCCGTTCATGACAAAGGGATAGTCCTTCTCTTCGGGTTCATCAAACCAGTAAATGAAGCTGTCTTCTATCCACCCTTTTTCCTCAAAATGTTCCCCCAGTTGACGGCAGTAATCGGCGAAGAGATGCTGATAGACTTCCGTGTCCTCCGTGAAACCGCGGATGGAAGGAGCCCGTTGATAATAGAAATTACCCCAGCCCATCCCCTGAACAGGGACACGGACTGAGTTGAAATGAAACTCCTGAAAGCCCCGTTCCGTTCCCCGGTCATAGGCCTCCCAGTCGAAGTGTACTTTCAGGCTTTTGATGTCCTCAGGCGGGTTCTCCGGAGAAATATCGGGCCAATGTACAATAAAGGGATCGAGAGGGGAGAGGTCATGGGGAGTGAGATGATGATCCGCCATGGCCTGAAGATAACTGTCCACCACGCGCCGTTTATCCGCATCCGCAGTGGCGCCATGATAGCGGATGGCCATATCGTGATTCAGCCCGAAGGTGCTCACACAGCTCATGCGATCGGGGAGCGTGAAATCGAAGACACGCAATTCAAAGGGAACTTCCTGACGGTAATCATCAGCCGTAACAATAAGCTGGCCGCTGTATTCTCCCGCTGGTGCGTCTTTCCCCGGTTTCACACGGATCCAGAAGGGCTGGTTCACACCCGCCTTCACAGTGAGCCCATCCTTCTGGGGCGGCAAAGGATCAGCCCAGTCCGCCGGTGGCGCTGTGGGGTCTGTCGGCTGCATGACAGGCACATGGCGCACCCGCAATACATCCACAGCCCCGCCGGAGATTACAGCACCTTCGGCACTCTTCAGATCCGTAGCGCTTACCCGGACATGGTGCAAGGTCTTTTCCGGAAGAAGAACCAACTGCGCCGCCTCCGCTTCGTTTTTCGCTGTTTCAATGCGCAAGGCTGTTCCCGTTGCTGTGGGCATGCCACGGTTTTTCCGGATCTTCCAGCCCGACGAAGCCCACCAGAGTCCATCACCCAGTTTTTCGCCATAGGCCGTATGGAAATATTCAGGGAAGGGGCACTGATAATAGAGGCGGATCCCATCGCTTTCCAGTGTCAGCTCATCCAGAGTGTTTTCAATGGGCACAGTGAGCGCCTCGCCGAAGGGGGCCTTCGAAAAGACCTGGCCACCAGCTTTGAGCGTCACTTCCCCCGCCAGTGGCTCTCCGTCTTTTGTCGCCCGGACGGTGATTCCCTCTTCTGAGCGGTCAGGATTGTGCAATGCCGGAGCGTCCACCTCAACTTCTAGTCCTTCCGCCAGTTCCTGCACCTCCATCCAGCGGGTGCTGCCGAAAGCGGTCATGGCTTTCCCGCCCAGTTTCGCTTCCACACGATACTCCAGAATCTGCAGATTTCTCTCGGCCACGGCCGACCCGGAGAGGCGGACCCACAGGCTTTTCATGGGAAAAAATTCCGCTGGAGGCTTCAAGGAAAACCGTTTGCCTTCTCCCAGAACACCCAGTTCCAGCCAATCTTCTCCTGTACGGCTTACCTCCACTTTTAATTTGCTTTCTCCGAAACAGCGCGTCCAGAATAAAAGAGTGAGGTCATCAAAGAGATGCTCCGCCACCTCATGCTCAAAGATCGCATAGGCACCATCAAAGAAGATGAGCCGATCCGTGTTGAAATGATTGGTGAATTCTCTTGAAAAACGGTGCACATTGCTGCGGCTCTGTATCTGGGTGGTGGAAAAGAAATAATCATTCCCCCGGATACGCTCTCCTTCTCCCAATTCCACCTCACCGAAGCGGGCATGAACAGGCATGGCACGTACAAGACTCAAGTTGTCAAAATGAAAGCGGCTGTCATCCTGCCACTGGCCTACCCGGTAAAAATACTCCTCCTCCCGGTGAGGCGTACGGAAACCATAACGGATGGTCTTCCATATTTCAGGCAGATAAAAAACGTCCACATTGTATTTTTCCACACCGACCAGGGCACTGCCCCCGCCCCGGCCCAGTTCTTCCCGACGCATATCAAGCTGCAAGAGATAGTGACAGCCCGGTTCCAGATCAAAGCTTTGTGAACGCCAGCACAAAAGCTCTTCCGCTGCACCTGTCCCTTCTGTCCAGATGCTCTTTTCTCCATGGGAGGCCTGACCTGACAGGACACCGCCTTTGGGACTGTCCATGATCCATCCCTCCGCATTTCCGGAGTCATCCAGCCTTTCAAAAGAGGCGTTGACCTTTTCATCGGGCAATGCTCCGGCGGAAAAGCAAAGACAAATCAAGCAGGAAAATACAAACAGCCGACAATACATGGCATCGATCCTTATTTAATGACCACAAACAGAAGAACGATACAATATGAATGCAGCGAAAGGTGAAGAAAGGAACTTCTTCTCCCTTCAAGAATACCATAGCATATTCATGAAAAGAAGCTGAAGAAGTGCCATTCGAAAAAAGGAGTCAACAGCAAAGACAAGAACTTCCGCCAAAATATCTTTGACCCTCTTGTGACCTCACCTGCTATTCTTCTGATTCCGCAAGTTCCCAGTGCAGCGGTGGCTCCAGCTCAGGGTTATAAAAATAAGCGCCTCCCCTTTCACTGATGTAAAGCATCCGGATCGCCTCCGCCATGGACAAGTCGCCACTCTGCCATCCGTCGATAGATCCCATCGCTTCCTCATGGTCGATCTGTCCATCATGATTCCGATCAGACGGGTGGGTCAGTTCCACGTCGCTTTTTGCGATACGGAAACCGAGAAAATAATATCGCTGCCAGGGTTCTGTTATATCTGTGTTCCGGGCTGCACAACGTGCATCGTACCCTATACGTTGCCAGTGGCCCCCGCGTGCAGCCTTATAGTAGCCCTTCGCCGGTCCGGAAGGATTGCGCCCGGGAGAAGAATTATAATAAGTGCTGGAATACCAGTCATGGCACCATTCCCAGACACCGCCGCTCATGTCGTAGGCACCCACAGGGCTTCGTGCGTCCCGGGTCAGTATTTCAGGGGTGCTCAGTGTCACGGGGTTGATGCCGTTATACCAGCCCACGGGGGTAGTATAAGGTTTTATCTCCAGTCCCAGTGGATTGGGTGAGGGATAGGCCTCGTAATTGGCCAGGGTGATATCAAGGGTATCACTCATCATCCCATAATGCCAGTGCTTTTCCCCGTCCCACGCAGCCGCACGTTCCCATTCCGCTTCCGTGGGCAGGCGGTACCCGTTGCGCACGGGATGATAACGTTTCCAGGTCGAAACATCGTAATAGGGCTCCAAACCCTCTCTTTGGCTCAGCCAATTGCAATAACATACAGCGCCATACCAGGACACGCGAATTACGGGGTGCTCGTCCATGGGAAACAACTGCCCCCCGTATCCTCCCCAGCTGCGTATGGCAAATTTATTTTCATCCCAAAAGATTTGAACGTTGTCAGAGTCTTTTTGATCACAGGCAATGGGTTGACCATAGGCGTGAACGATGCCGCCTGTATAGGGGTTGCCCTTGTTATCTTCCAGTATACTGAGATTCGAATTGAGAAAAGCGGTGAACTGAGCGGCTGTCTCCGGATACATACCGATCTGATAGCGATCCAACCATACCGTATGAACAGGTTGTTCACCAATGGCTGTACCGCTATAAGGTCTGCCCATTTCGAAGTAGCCTTCCTCGACGGTGAGCATGGGGGTAAGAGATTGTGCCCCGCTATCCCAAGCCCATATCCCGCTGATAAGCCCGAACAACACAAGCATGGAGGACATACACTTGCTCTTCATAGACCATTCCTTATCCGTTGAGAACAGTGCTCTTAATATCTATTATACCGCATAAAGAAAGTTTTCAGCAGAATTGTTTTTGAGCTGCTTATGCTGTATTCGGCTGTGATCATCTGATGTACAGACTTTTATTTTTCTTGTTATTCCGGCGTCCGGGCCAGCCTGAAACCGTAGAAGTTGCTCCGATAGCCCGGCCCGCTGCAGCTGCGGAAGGCCATGCGGCAACCGGCATCACAAGTGCTCCAGTCGGGACCGCGAAGGATGCGACATTTCAACGGTTCCGGGCCTGTCGGATTGTTCGGAGGACTGACAGCGTAATAGTTCCGATCATACCAATCATGACACCATTCCAATACATTGCCGCACATGTCATAAGCGCCCACGGGGCTTTTGACATCCAGGGTCACTGTCTCGGGAGACCGTAAAGCGGAAGGATGAATGCCATTGTACCAGCCCACAGGGGTCGTATAAGGGGTGGTGATCAAGTCCATGGGATTGTGTCGACCAAAGTTGGCTTCCTCATGACTGATGCTGTCACCGGGCATGCCGTAGCGCCAATGCTTTTCACCGTCCCAGGCGGCCGCACGTTCCCATTCCGCTTCTGTCGGCAGCCGATAGCCATTGCGCACAGGTTCATAACGCTCCCAGGTGGAAGGATCATAACAGGGCTCGAGATCCTCTATTTCGCTCAGCCAGTTGCAGAAGCATATAGCGCCATACCAGGACACACGGAAAACAGGATGATCGACCATGGAAAAAAACTGATCCTTGTATCCTTGTCTCTCTCTGACACAGAAACTGTCATCAGCAAAGGCAATCATACAGTATGCGGAATAACCTGCTGTCTCCGCCAGAGCTTCGTCATAAGCGTGGATCACACCTTCAGAAAATCTCTCACCATTGGCGTTTTGAAGCAGATTATGGGAATGAGCCCAGTTCAGTACCTTCGCAAATTGGCCATTGGTGACCGGATATTTGCCAATCTCATATTCATCCAGATAAACACTGTGTACGGGCAACTCCCCCTTCAGTCTTTCATAGGGATCAGGAACATCATCCAGGTCATAAGGTCGCCCCATTTCAAAAGATCCGGCCGGAACGGGGAGCATCTCGGGAGGAAGGACAATGCAGGATGTCTCAGCATCGGATTCAATGGCTTGCACTTGTGAAATATAAACGGTCAACCCCGTCATCAATCCTGTGATCAGAATCCAAAAAAAGATATGCCGAGATTTCATGGACTTGCCCTTTCTGTTGGTTTTTATCCGGAGAAGACAGGCTGGCCAGCATTGTAATAAGCATAACAGAAGCGTGTTGATTTTGCTACAGAGATAAGAAAGAAACGGGGCGTATCAGTGGACATCTTGTAATCCCGAACAAGCAAGGCCTTTGAGAACCCTGAAGACCGTAGAGAATCACACCCGAGAACGCCAATTTCCACATTGGCTGACGGCGCATGATGACCGGGAAAATATAGCACAGCACAGCTGCAACCCAATCAGCCTTTTTTTAAACCAGGTCAATCAGGTCACATACGAAAGAAACACAGGCGGTATAAAAAAGATCTTCTGTCTTGACAGGTCCACTCTGTCCATTTGATCCGCTGATCCTGTGTAAAGCTCTGAACCTCGACCCCCGCCCTCGCAGATCCAGGCAGCACATCCAGGCTGAATCCCTGTGGCCTGAATATCTCTTTCAGTTGCAGTTTGTTGCCTGAACTGGGCTATAATCAGAGCTGTGTTATTCAGTAATCTTTCTCCGCAACCTTTAGAAAGAGAAATGCCATGAAAGAAAAGTATGTCATCGGTTTGGATTATGGTACCAACTCGGCCCGTGCTGTAATTGTCAGTGCCAGTAGTGGTGCGGAAATCGGCACGGCTGTCTTCGAGTATCCTTCGGGGGAGAATGGAATTATTCTTGATGAGAAGAATCCCGATCTGGCCCGGCAGCATCCCTGGGATTATCTGCAGGCTGTGGCGGCCATTGTTCCTCAAGCTCTTGAAGAGGCGAAGAAGAGCCCGGGATTTTCCGCTGAAGACATTATCGGTATAGGCGTTGATGCTACAGGTTCCACTCCTTTGCCTGTCGATAAAAACGGGACCCCTCTGGCACTGCTAGATGATTTTAAAGAGAATCCGGCAGCCATGGCCTGGCTGTGGAAAGATCATACGAGCCATGCTGAAGCCGTGGAAATAACGGCTCTGGCGGAGAAGATGCGACCTCAGTATCTTGCCAAGTGTGGCGGCGCTTATTCCTCCGAATGGTTCTGGAGCAAGATTCTTTATTGCAAGCGTTCCGCTCCTGATGTATTTTATGCGGCCCATACCTGGGTGGAGCATGCGGATTGGATGACGGCTGTTCTCACGGGAACGGCGCATCCGGAAAGCCTGAAACGCAGTATCTGTGCGGCCGGGCACAAAGCCATGTTTCACGAAAGCTGGGGCGGTTATCCCGATGCGGAATTTCTGACCTCTCTGGATGCCGCTCTGGGTCGTGTCCGAGAGACCCTGCCCGACAAAGCCTGGTCCATAGCGGAGAAGGCGGGAGAACTGACGGAAGAATGGGCGCTGAAACTGGGGCTTCCCCAGGGGATTCCTGTTGCTATGGGCGCCATTGATGCGCACATGGGCGCCGTGGGTTCCGGGATTCAGCCGGGCGTGCTGGTGAAGATTCTGGGTACCTCCTGCTGTGATATGCTCGTGGCACCCCTGTCCCAGAAGCTGCCGGATATCCCCGGGCTCTGCGGTATTGTTCCCGAATCCATCCTCCCCGGCTGCTATGGTCTGGAAGCGGGTCAGTCGGCTGTAGGTGATATTTTCAACTGGTTCGTGAGCAATGTGAAGCCCGCCGGTGAAAGCCATGAAAGCCTTACGGAAAAAGCCTTGAAACTGAAGGCGGGTGAAAGCGGCCTTCTGGCACTGGACTGGCACAACGGCAACCGTACGGTTCTCGTTGATCAGCGGCTGACGGGTGCTCTGCTGGGCATGACCCTCCATACACGCCCTGAAGAGATTTACCGGGCTCTCATCGAGGCCACGGCCTTCGGTGCCCGGGTGATCATGGAACGCTTTCTGGAATATGGCATGGCTGTGGATCGCATTATCAACTGCGGCGGAATTTCCGGTAAGAACGCCCTGCTCATGCAGATTTATGCGGACATCATGGGCCGTCCTCTGGAAGTCTCAAAGAGTACTCAGACCTGTGCTGTCGGTGCGGCCATGGCCGGTGCTGTGGTTGCCGGCGCTGCTGCAGGTGGTCATGACAACTTTGCGGCTGCGGCTGCGGCCATGTCGCATACGGACGACCTGGTGTATACGCCTGATGCCGAGAGCAGCGCAACCTATGATCGCCTCTATGGTCTGTACAAGAAGATTCACGACAGCTTCGGTGTGGAAGATCACCGTGATGAGCTTTATACGGTCATGAAGGAACTGCTTGTCATCCGTGATGCCGCAAAAAAGGGCTGAGAAGAGAAAAGAGAGGAAGAAAAAAAATGGAGCTGGAACGGGGAATCGAACCCCGGACCTCGTCATTACGAGTGACGCGCTCTGCCAACTGAGCTATTCCAGCAGCCGTTTTTGGAAGGGCACAGCCCGGATAATACTGAACTGTGAATGCCTCATTTTACCCAAGTGCAGGCCTTAAGTTCAACTTCTTCTCCCTGTAAAACTGTGTTATACTCAGGCTGACTCATCTGTGGTTGGTTGGAAGTGCTTCATTTAACAACAAAATAAAAAAGGATTGTAGTGATGGGATTGAAAATTGTCATGCTGGGTGCTCCGGGCGCAGGTAAAGGAACGCAGGCCATACGGATGGCTCAGGAAATGGGTATTCCCCATATTTCCACAGGAGACATCTTCCGGAAGAACCTCCGGGAAGGTACGGATCTGGGTAAAGAAGTACAGAAATACCTGGACAGCGGTGCTTTGGTGCCTGACCAGCTGACTTGTGATATTGTGGCTGATCGTCTTGTGGAGGAAGATTGTGCCAATGGGTATATTCTGGATGGCTTTCCCCGGTCAGTGCCTCAGGCTGAAATGCTGACCCGTTTTCTGAAAGAACGTGGCGAGGCCATTGATGCAGCCATTAATATTGATGTGCCTGACGAAGAGATTGTGGGGCGCCTCAGTGCCCGTCGCAGTGATCCGGAAACAGGTGCGGTCTACAATCTGATTTTCAATCCGCCGCCCGCAGAGATTGCCGAGAAACTGATCCAGCGGGAAGATGACAAGCCGGAAACAGTGCAGACCCGTTTGAAAACCTATCATGAGACAACGGCACCCATTATCGGATTTTATGAGAAACTGGGTGTGCTGAAAAATATCCCGGGCAGTAATGCGAGCCCTGATGAAATTTACAAGCGGATCATGATTATTTTAGGCTAGTCTTTTTTCTGGAATGCTCCATCGCCCTTTATCCGGTGCAGTGCCGGATGAAGGGCGATTTTCAGATATCAGGGGATAGGGGCGAGGGCGACCGTACTCAGTCCATTCAGTCCCGGGCTATGCAAGCATATCCAGTTCAATTTCCTTTCGGTTCCGGGCACGGAGGAAGTGCACTTCATGGATATGGAAATCTGAGACGGATTCAATGGAGACTTCCCGGCTGAAGCGGTCGGCGATGACTTTCAAAAGATCGCTGTTCTCGCCGCGGAGGCGTCGTGTCACATCGGGGTGGGCCTGCAGAATAATATGTTTTTCCCGGGTGGCACAAAACAGACTCTGCAATTTGCGCAGGGTGTCAAAGGTGACAGTGGTCACGGAGCGTACCATGCCGCTCCCTTCACAATAGGGGCAGTGTTGTGACAGGGCTTTGATGAGATTATGCTTGACCCGTTTTCGGGTCATTTCGATCATGCCCAATTCACTGACTTCTGAGAGGGTGATTCTGGCACGGTCATGGCGTAAGGCTTCGCGAAAACGCTTGATGAGTGTTCTTCTGTTCTGGGAGTATTCCATGTCGATGAAATCCAGAACGATGATCCCGCCCATATCACGAAGGCGCAGTTGTCGCGCAATCTCCTCGGCTGCTTCCAGATTGGTTTGCAGCACAGTGTCCTCCAATTGCTTTTTGCCGGTGAACTTGCCCGTATTCACATCAATGGCAATGAGAGCTTCTGTATGGTCAATGGCGATATATCCGCCACTTTTCAGATAGACCTTCCGTCGCAAGGCCTTTTCAATTTCTTCTTCGACACCCATTTTTTCGAAGAGCGGCTTCTTCTCTTTATAGAGGCGCACTTTCTTTTTCAGCTTCGGTGCAAACTGATCCAGAAAATTCATGATCCGGCCATATTCGACTTCACTGTCAATGGTCAGACGATCGAAATCCTCCTTGAAAAGATCGCGCACAGAACGAAGGATGGGACCCAGATCTTCCCGCAGAAGCGTGGTTTTTCTGCTCCGTTCATAATTGGCACGGGTCTTGTCCCAGGCACGGACAAGATAATCGATATCCTCTTTCAATTCTTCACGGGTACGACCCTCACAGGCTGTCCGGGAGATAATCCCCATCCCTTTGGGTCGCAGCTCACGCAGCACTTTCCGTAGGCGGTCCCGCTCTTTACCGGATTCAATTTTCCGGGATACACCCAGCGTGTTGATCGTAGGCAGAAGAACGAGATAACGTCCCGGGAAAGTGATGAAATTTGTGAGCCTTGGCCCTTTGGTTCCGAGCCGGTCTTTGGAAACTTGAACCATGACATATTGATTTTTTTTCATCATGGTCTCAATGGCCTGCTGATGAGCGCGTTTCTTACGGGATTTCGCCCGGGGCACTCCATGCTCCAGTTCAATATCCCCTGTTCCCTCAGCACCGGCTATATCTGATACGTAGAGGAAACCATTTTTTTCAAAACCGATGTCGATAAAGGCCGCCTGGATACCGGGGATAATGGCATCCACCCGCCCTTTGTATATGTTACCGACAACACTCCGGTCTTCTTCCCTCTCAATGATCAGCTCAGCCAGTCTTTTGTCTTCCAGCAGTGCGATTCTGGTTTCCAGAGGGTTCACGTTGATTACAAGACTTTTCATATATTCTCCTGACAGCTCCGCAGGGTCATGGGATCCTGATTTTTGGAATCTGTCTTCTCGTCAACAGTCGGGTTCTTTTTTCCGCAACCCGATAAAACAGCCTGATTCAACAAGCTTCTTTCGGGGCCGGACAAATGGAACCCTTCCTCGCAGAGAGTGTTCAAATGCCTGTCTCACTCGGTGGAGGGAGACAGGGGGTTTAAATTTCAAAAAAAAACGTCACCCCCGGTTAGGGAGGTGACGCCTGAGATTAAAGATAGTGAATGAATCAGCGTTGCGGCTGCTGCTGGGCTTGCTGGGCCTGTTGGGCCTGTTCCTGCAGCATCTGTTCGTAGCGCAGTTTCTGCACATTGGATTCTTCCAGCTTTCTGCTGGCAAGTTCAACGACTTCCTGTTTGTCTCTTGCCACAGAGGCCGATTCATCTTCAGGAATAACCGATACAATCCTGGAAACGGACAGGTACTTGTTGGATGCCTCATCGAACTGATTGTTGTCTCTGGCCCGGTCACCTTCGTCGATGGCCTGGCTGGCTGCATCCAGCACTTCATTGATCAGATCCGAGATTTCCCGGCGGAGACGGCGGATACTTTCACGGGCCGTGTTGGCATGGACCTTGAACTCCTCGTCCACGGCATCAAAGAAACCGATGGATTGACGATAAGTACTGATGGCGTTGGCGAAGTCCTGCATCTCCCTGTAACGGTTGGCTTCCTCGTGGATACGTTCGCCCGTGGCGATAATGCTGAGCACCACTTCCAGTCGCTCGTTGCGTTCGCGAATGGCCACGTCCGTTTCCTGAATCAACTTGGCCGCCGATTCATTGGAGCGGTCATAATTGAGGGCATCCTCAAAGGAACGCTTGGCATTGTTCAGGTCTGTTTCTTCGGCATCGGGCTGGGCTGCGTGCAAAAGGAAAGTATTGCCCTCGGACATATAATGCTCCGAGAGTTTCACACCGATTGCAGTCCGATCTTTGCCGCCCATATCAAAGGCTTTTTGCCATTCAGAAACACCGCGAAGTTTGACTGTGCGCTGGGGATGATCGTAGAACATGTCTCCGATCTGTTCCATGGCTTCTGTCATACCGGCGCCGACCCGTTCGAAATTTTTGTAAATGATTTCCACCTGAGTCATGTTGTCTTTGACATTGAGCAGATAATCCATTTCCTGAACAAAGTACCAGGCCAGACTGCGTGAAGAAGGTTTGGACAAACCGAAGGCGCGAACCGTATCTTCATGTTGAAGCACGGTGTTCCACACATCCGCCACTGTTTCCACGGCTCTGATAAAATAGGCCTGGCCGCCAAGTTTCAGATAGCCTTTGTAGTTGGTCCCCACTTTGTAGTCATGGGCAATCAGTTTCTTGTCTTGGGCGTGCGTGTCGCGTCTGTCTGTAAAGAACACGCTGGCATTGCGGACGAAATCTCTGTTCTTTTTGGGCACTTTGAAGTGGAAAAAGTCAACCTGGTTTTCAATGTCTGTCACAACTTTACGGCGCATATCCTGATCCGCCGCTGTCCAGGCATAGCCATAGGGCAACATCAAATGGGCCGTCAGGGAGCTCAGTACTCCCATCCGGTAGGCAAAATAGGAAGTGGGACCATAAGTCCGAGCTTCACGGAGCAGCTGGATCTCGCTGGCAATAGCCTCCACCACTTCGGCGTCAGAATTAAGTGGAGTTGTTTTGGCGAGAACCTGCCAGCCGTCTGTCGAACCGCTGACCACGTCTTTTTCAAAGTTGACACCCACAATACCTCCCGGACGGAAGACATCGGGATAATCATTTTTCAATACCTGCAGGCTCATGGCTGTAATGCTGCGCATCGCCTTGGGACCCCACGCTTGTGCATCCAGGGGATACAGCACGCCAGAAATAGCCAACACCGGCACAATAATCAAAAAAACATGTTTCCGCATGACGCTGATTCCTGTGGCGCTCTCAGAAGCGCCCATACTGTTTTAGGTTGCGTGTCCCGAACAGGTGTTCAAGACCGTTACAAAACCATTGGCAGCACGTATGCTGTGACTGTTATTCTATCAAAAAGAGACATGACAGTCTATACAGCCATGATTCCTTACCTTAAAAACTAACATAAACCATGGCAAAGTGTCAATAGTTTTCCTTTTCTTCTTCCGAAAGCTCTTCCGGCACAGCCTCGGGTGTTTCCTCCCGCGGCTTTTCTTTCTCGCTATTTTTTCCTGAAAACAGCCGGCCGACACGGCGACCAAACTGCCAATATTGCTGAGATTGGGCCTGTTTGTGAGTCCGGTGAAGAAATTGTTCCACCTGAGTGAAGACCTCCGGACTCCCCTCTCCGTTGATTATACCATGACGGGCCCGCTCAAAGAGAGTAAGCTGTTTGTCGGAGGTGCCCAGACCTTCAAAGATCTGTGTGCCACTGGCCGGGTCGACGGTTGTGTCTTTGGAGGCCTGGATCACCAGCGTGGGCTGTTGTACCAGAGGCAGGGTTTCCGCCGCCACGTTCATGATCTCTGTAAGCTGCCGGACGCCCCGCAGGGGATTGCGCGTGTAATTGATGTGCTTGTTTTCCGGATTGTTTTCCACATAATCTTTGGCATATTGCTGCTGTCCGAAACGTTTCAACAGTGTGTTCACCGTGATAATGGAGGGAACCAGGCGGATGGAATAGCTTTTGATATGCAAGGGTGCGCAAATGGTGAATACAGCCTTTATCTGGGCCGGCTTATAGGCACCGGCGAGCAGCGCCAGACAGCCTCCCGTGGAAAAGCCGCCCAGAACCACATGATTGGTGATGGTGCGCATGACGGCATAACCCCGGTTGAGTGAGGCATACCAGTCTTCCCAGTGCCGTTGTTCCAGATCTTCCGGCGCTGTTCCATGTCCCTTGAGGCGGACACCATAGACGGCGTAGCCGGCGCGGCAAAGATGTTCCGCCAGGGCACGGATCTCCAGAGGAGCCGCCATGTAGCCATGGGCGAGGACAACGCCTCCGCGAATCCGCCAGGGCCGCAACAGAAAAGGACGTCCCACCCAGGGCGGTTTGCATTCGGCCGGTTCATAAAAACGCGCATAATCTTCTTCAAACTCCCGACGATCGAGCCGGACGAGGTGGCGCCGTAAGGCGGCCTTGATCAGAAAATTGGGTGCAAAGGCGATGCGCCTGACGGAAAAGGGGATGTTGCGCACGGCTTCAAATTCATTGGCGATAACCTCGGGGGTGGCATCCTTGGGCATTTCATGAAAGGTGGGCATGGGCATGATATGACGGGGACAGCGTTTGAAGCCTTTTTTCTCCGGTGATATGAAGCCTGTACCCACAGCCATGTCCATGAATGACGTGAAGGCTTCATGGGGCTCGTCGTAGATGAGGCGCTGGCACTGATCAGCCAGATCAGGATGCACCTGACATTCGGAATTGATGATCTTGTGAGCGCACAAGTAGGCCCGTTCTCTATAGGCTCTTTCGCTCAATATGCGGTCATCAGGCTGTTGCCGGATAATTTCCGCAAGAATGTGATCCAGATTGATCGTCGTATTTTTGTAGATCTCCTCCATATAACGGTTGGTGATCTGGCGGGCCACATCTTGTAACATTTTTTTGGGATTTGTTTCCAGACTTTCCAGATCGTTGAGGCTGCATGCCATGAAGGAGGCATATTCGGGTGTCTCCAGATAACGAATCACCTCAATGGGCTCGCCGAAACGGATGTCGATATCCGTGTCTTCAGCCAGGACGGTGCCTTCAACAGACAGTTCGCTCAACGAACGGCTGGACAGATCCGGTGCCATGAGCCGAGCCGCTTTCAGGAAAATATTTTCACGGGCACGAATGGGGTAATAGGTGATGTTGACAGGGACAAGCAGGATCTTTCGGCCGGTCACATCGACAGCATCCGTCATGTCGAATTTCTGAAGGGCCTTTGTCAGATCTTCTTCCTTCTCTCTGTGATGGAGACATTTGAGTTTGCTCTGGTAATAAGCTGCACGTAAAGCCAGCGCAGCCGCACCACTGTGAGGAGGACGCTTGCGGTTTCCATCAAAGATTTCAAAATCTCCTTGAGAACTCAAGGCTTTTTTGTCCTTGACCATGCCTCCTTCAGGAAAGATGATCCAGGGATGGTCTCCCCGGAGCAGGGTGCGGATGATCAAAGTGTCCCTGTCGGGGTTCTCCGTCGATATGGATCCCATGGCCTTCAGATAAGAGCCGATCCGTCCCTGAAACAGGGAAGCATCAGCCAGAGAGCCGGGGGTCAATCCCGTGTGCTGATGGATCAGCCAGGGCAGGAGAATGGTCTCCAAGCGGGTGAAATGGTTGGCAACAAAGATGATGCTGGCATCGGAATCAATGGCTTCCACGTTATGAAGCCGCACCCTTGCCTTGATCAGACGGCTGGACAGTTCCAGAATCCATTTGGTCAGATGCAGTGCCAGCGAAGATGCCATGGGTTCAGAAATTCCTGTTTGATGTCAGCGGTATAAAAAGGCCTGTAGACAGTATGATAGCCTTCTTTGAGGAAAAAGTCCACCCCGCCACCGCCATTTCACAGGGGAGAGAGAGGAGAATTTAAGAGAATTGAAAGGAATTTAGTGGTCTTTGGGGAATCGGTCGGATCAGACGGATGTGGGAGGGGCTCGGGGTGACGACTTTGTGTCGCGTACCTGGGAACGCCAATTTCCACATTGGCAGATAGCGTATGATGACTTGGAGAAGTTATAGACTTGATTACGGCATAATGCCTTTCTTTTCTCAAACAAACCCATTGCTCAGAAAACTTTCCGGCAGAGGATGTGCAAATTGTGGGAGCGCCAACGTCCCTGTTGGCAGATAGCGGGTAAAGTGCGTAGATAATTTGTAAACAGTGCTTCGGCAAACTGTCTTCCGACAATCACGAACAAATAATGACT
>LSQX01060372.1_pt2 | contig 22580 bp, 21 predicted proteins | sample 654561 | NCBI WGS metagenome assembly LSQX01 (sample SAMN04489861, study PRJNA283612) | anaerobic digester metagenome | isolation source: 4 biogas reactors fed with cattle manure at either 37C or 55C with and... | place: Denmark: Kongens Lyngby | collected 2014
TCGGGGTCATTCCACAGGTCGGGTGCCGCCGCCTGCGCCTCGAGCTCACCGATCTCGCGCTCGAGCGTCTCTAGGTCCATCACCGCAGCGATGTCAGAGAAGGTTGCTTGCAGGGCCTTAATGCGGCCACCGAAATCGAGTTCGAACATGATGTTTAAGCCTACAAGACGCGCGGGCCTCCGCATCACACCACGGCAACTCCCGTCACGCCCGAGCCAGCTTTTTCTGCCGATTGAGATTCACCATTTGCACGATGATCACGAGCAGCAGCGCACCGATAAATACGATCGAGGCGAGCACGTTCGCCTGTGCAGGAACGCCCTTCGCGGCCGACACGTAGACAAACTTCGGGAACGTGTTGACCGGGCCCGAGTTGAAGTTCGTGATGATGAAATCGTCGAACGACAGCGCGAACGAGAGCAGCGCGGCACCGATAATGCCAGGCATGAGCATGGGCAGGGTAATGCGAAAGAACACCTGCAGCGGTGAAGCATAGAGGTCACGCCCCGCCTCTTCAATTGCGGGGTTCAACGAAGCGACACGCGCTTTCACAGCCACGACCACGTATGAGATGCAGAACATGATGTGGGCAAGCATGATGGTGCCGAGCCCCTTTTGCACCCCCATCGTCAAGAACTGGTATGCGAGACCCGCGCCCAACACGACCTCTGGTGTGGCCATTGGCGTGAACAGCAGCAGCGAGGTGGTGCTGCGAAAACGAAACTTGTAGCGCACCAGCGCGATGGCAATGAGCGTGCCAAGCACGGTGGCGACCACAGTTGCCACGGCGCCAACCACGAGGCTGTTGCTGAACGCGGTGCACACATCGGGTGCCCCACACGGGTTGAGCCAGTTGTTAAGTGTGAACCCGTTCCAGCTAATGTTGTTGCGGCCGCGCTTCTGGTTGAACGAGAACATGATGACGTTTGCGATCGGCAGCAGCAGGTAGATGAGGGTGATCGTGGCTGCGACGGGCACAAATGCTTTGCCCAGGCTGAAGTTTTTCACAGCAGATCCTCCGTTCCACTGCGGCGCACGTAGACGACGACGATGATCAAGATAATGATCATCAGCATGATTGAGAGCGACGCGGCCATCGGGTAATTTTCGGTCTGCAAGAAGTTAGATTCGATGACGTTACCGATCATCTGCGTGTCGGTACTGCCCAGAAACTGCCGCGACGCGTTCACAAAGTCGCCTGACATCGGAATAAAGCTCAGCAGCGTGCCTGACACGACCCCGGGCATCGACAGCGGCAACGTGATCTTGCGAAACACCGTGACCGGCGAACCATACAGGTCTGACCCCGCTTCGAGCAGCCGCAAGTCAAGTGCCTGCAGCGAGGCAAACATTGGCAGCACCATAAACGGAATGAAGTTGTAGACGAGACCGAAGATTACTGAGCCGCTCGTGCCAATAAATTCATTCGGCAATATGGATTTCCAGGCAAGCGTGCGCAGCAAGAAGCTAATGAAGAATGGTGCGACGACGAGGATCAGCAAAATGCTTTGCATCATCGGCCGGTGGCGCACTCGCACACCGATGAGGTAGGCCAGCGGGTAGCTGATCAACAGCCCAATGATCGTTGCGGTGACCGAGTAGACGAACGACCGCGCAATGTGAGGCCAATAGTCTTGCAGCGCCACCCAGTAGTTCGAAAACTGCAGCGCCGCAACATACTCGCCCTTGCCGCCCCCGACCGCGGGGGCCTGCAGCGAGGTGATAGCGAGCTGAATGAATGGTGTGACGAAGAACAGCAGCATGTAGAGCACGCCGGGTGCAAGCAGCACCAGCACGATCCAGCCGCTCTTCCTCGGGGCTTGTTCGACGACCTTGGCGTTCGTCGAGAAGGCGGTAAAGGCCATGACCGGCTCCCCTATTCGCTCACTGCCTGGGCGGCGATGGCCTGGGTCGAGAAGTCGGCGGTGAGGGCACCCGTCTCGAGGTGGTCGTCGGCGAGCCCGAAGGTGTGTTCAACGAGCCAGCTCAACCACACCTCATCGCCAAGGCTTGCGGCAGGGCCTGCCTCAACGTTCTGCGAGAACACGTGCACATCGCCAGCGCCAGGCACCTCTACGGTGTATTGCGTGCTCACGCCGATGAATGACACATCAATAATGCGGGCCGGCCCAATGACGTTGACATTTGCATCGGCGGGCGGGGCCGCAGCGTGCAAACGCAGTTTTTCAGGGCGCACGCCCACTGTCATGGTGCCGCTGTCACGCTCACTCCGTGCGCGCGGCAGACTGATGCGACCGCTCACAGAGGCGGTGTGTATGACTTGGTCGGTGCCGCCCTCAACGTCAACCAAGAAGAGGTTCGACTGGCCTAAGAAGTTCGCCACAAACACGGTTCTGGGCAGCTCGTAGAGCTCTTCAGGTGCGCCCATCTGCTCGATTCGGCCCTTATTCATGACCGCGACCGTGTCTGCCATGGTCATCGCTTCTTCTTGGTCATGGGTAACGTGCAAAAACGTCAACCCGACCTCTTGCTGAATTTGTTTCAGCTCGAACTGCATCTGTCGGCGCAGCTTCAGGTCGAGCGCGCCGAGCGGCTCGTCAAGCAACAGCAGCGCAGGACGATTCACCACTGCACGCGCGAGTGCAACTCGCTGCTGTTGACCGCCCGATAACTGCGCTGGTTTTCGATCTGCGACATGATCAAGTTCGACCAAGCGCAACACCTCATGGGCTTTGCCAAGGGGGTCAGCGATCTTGCGACGCCGCAGCCCGAAGGCCACATTCTCGAGAATCGTCATGTGCGGAAACAACGCATACGACTGAAACACCGTATTCACAGGCCGCTTGTGTGGCTTCAGACTCGTCACATCTTTGCCGCCAAGCAAGATCTTGCCGGCTGTCGGGTCTTCAAGACCTGCCACGAGCCGAAGCGTCGTGGTCTTCCCGCACCCCGAAGGGCCGAGCAGCGCAAAAAATGAGCCCGCAGGAATCGTGAGGTCGAGGTGCTCTATCGCGGTAAAGCCCGGAAACCGCTTTTGAATGCCGACCAGCTCAAGGTCGGCGCCGGCCTCTGCAAATGATTTCGTATCGCCCATCAGTCACAAGCCCAGAGCGCGCTGGAACGCTGTCGAATAGCGGTTGTCTTCTTCTGGCGTCAAGATGCGGAACTGCTTGAGCTTCGTCCAATCGCTCTCGCTCGGGAAGATGGCGGGGTTATTCACCTGGCTTGGGTCGATGTCAGCCATTGCCTCTTGCGCCCCCTGCACCGGAGTGACATACGCAACGTAGGCGGCGACTTCGGCAGCAATCTCTGGCTCGTAATAGTAGTTAATGAGTTCTTCAACCATCGCCTTGTTCTCAGCCGATGTGCCGTTTGGAATAGTGAAGGAGTCTCGGGCAACCATGCCGCCGAACTCTGGGATCTCTACGCCCCAGAGGTCGCCAAGGTCGGTGTTCATCATCACTACGTCGCCATACCAGACGAAGCCCGCAAGCATCGTGTCGGTTTCAAGGTCAATCGTGTAGTCGTTGCCCTTCACGTTGTTGATTTGGCCACTGTCGAGCGCGTCCTGCAGCCAGGCCATGGCATTGTCGAACTCCGCGTCACCCCAGTCGCCAGCGGGGTCGACCCCTTGCCCAGACAGAATCAGGCCAATGGTGTCGCGCATCTCGCTGAGCACCTGCACCTTGCCTTTGAGCTCGGGCTTCAGCAGATCGTCAAGTGTGCGCAGTCCCCCTGGCAGCGCCTCTTTATTCCAGGCCCAGCCGGTTGTCGGCAACTGCCACGGGATAGAAAACTTACGGCCCGGATCTTCAGGCAGCGCATCCCACTCAGATTCGAGCAGGTTCGCAGTGACATTCGGCAGGTTTGTGTAGTCAAACTCTTGCACCTGACCGTCGTCGATGAGCCTGGCGTTCATCCAGTCGGTCATGGTGATGGTGTCGTAGCCCGTAAATTGGCCGAGCTGCAGCGAATCTTTGATCTTGCCGTAGAAGGTGTTGTTATCGTCGATATCTTCAACGTATTGCACGTTGAAGCCGGCTTCTTCGATGAACGCATCAAGCGTCGGGTTCGTTGCGGTGGCCTCATCAAAATCGAGGTAGTAGGTCCAGTTGCCCCACACGATTCCATCTGCTGAGCCACCGCCGCCGCCAGCGCACGATGCCAAACCGAGCGTGCCAAGGCCAGCCCCTGCGACAGCAGCGCCCCTAAGCAATTGCCGTCGGTTGAACTGCTGCTGACGAATGAGACTCACAATATTGCGAACAATGGGGTCTTCGGGCATGGGACGCGACACGATGGGCTCCTTGCGTTGAAATTCGGTTTTCGAAAGCGGGCTTGGGCCAAAGGCTCCGTTGCCTACGGTCGATCATCTCGAATATGGCACATTGACCACCGACTTGCCAATACTGACTCGCGAATTTCGCCGAATTCTTGACGGAACAGTTATACAAGCAATTGTCTTGCCACTGATTTCGAAGGCTAATTGGGCTTTTGCTTCGAATCTCGCAGTTGCGGGCACGAAACATCAGTGAGATGATCTGTAATGTGAGCACCCAACGAACAATCGCACCGCTTGACGCGACGTCAAAGGCGATCATCGAGCAGCTTCAGCGAGATGGTCGTCGTTCGTACGCCGAAATCGGCAAGGCAGTCGGCCTGAGCGAGGCCGCCGTTCGCCAGCGGGTGCAGAAGCTCACAGATGCCGGGGTCATGCAGATTGTGGCAGTGACCGACCCGATGCGCCTGGGGTTTAGCCGCCAGGCCATGATCGGCGTTCGAGTTTCAGGCGACACCAGGGTCGTCGCCGACCGTCTGAGCGAGATGCCAGAAGTTACGTATGTCGTGCTGAGCGCGGGATCATTCGACATTCTCGCTGAAATCGTCTGCGAAGACGACGACGCTCTGATCGAGCTGCTGAATCAGAAGATTCGACAGGTCGACGGGGTCGCTGCTACCGAAACGTTCGTTTACCTGCAATTGAACAAACAGAAATACGACTGGGGAACACGATAACCATGTCCTACGATCCAACCGCCGCTGTCGACACGGCAGCACTGCAAGCAAAGGCCAAGAAGCATCTCTGGCCTCACTTCACCAACCGCAAGGTGATGAACGACGGGGTTCCCGTGATCGTTCGCGGAGAAGGCCACCACATCTTCGACTCCGAAGGCAGGAAGTACATCGACGGCCTCGCGGGCCTGTTCGTTGTGAACGCGGGCCACGGCCGTGAGCGCATCGTCGAAGCCGCCGCAAAGCAGATGAAGCAGCTCGACTTCATGCCGATCTGGTCATACGCACACCCCGCAGCGATTGAGCTCTCAGAGCGACTGTCCTCACACGCGCCTGGCCAGATGAGCAAGGTGTTCTACACGACCGGCGGCGGCGAGGCAGTGGAGTCGGCGTTCAAGCTGGCAAAGCACTACTGGAAGATCAAGGGCCAGCCGATGAAGCACAAGGTGATCTCGCGTGCGGTCGCCTACCACGGCACCCCGCAGGGTGCCCTGGCGATCACCGGCATCCCCGATATGAAGAAGTTCTACGAGCCACTGACCCCCGGCGGTCACCGCGTTCCGAACACCAACCACTACCGAGCCGAAGAGATGGGTGCCCCCACCGACCTCGAGGCGTTTGGCCAGTGGGCTGCGAACCGCATCGAAGAGGCGATTCTCTTTGAAGGTCCCGAAACCGTTGCTGCGGTCTTCCTTGAGCCCGTACAGAACTCGGGTGGCTGCTTCCCGCCTCCCCCCGGTTACTTCAAGCGCGTGCGCGAGATCTGCGACCAGTACGATGTGCTGCTCGTCAGCGACGAGGTTATCTGCGCCTACGGCCGCGTAGGCGAGTTCTTCGCGTCGAAGGCACTCGGCTACGAGCCTGACATCATCACCTCGGCAAAGGGCATCACCTCAGGCTATGTGCCCGCAGGCGCCATGCTCGTTGCTGACAAGATCTCAGAGCCTTTCGACTCAACTGAGAACACCTTCTACCACGGCTTCACCTTCGCAGGCCATCCCGCAGCCATGGCAGCGGCCCTCGCGAACCTCGACATCTTTGAAGAGGAAGACCTCAACGGTCGTGTGCGTGAGAACAGCCCACTGTTCCGCGCCGAACTCGAGAAGCTGCTCGACCTCGACATCGTGGGCGACGTTCGTGGCGAAGGCTACTTCTTCGGCATCGAGCTCGTCAAGGACAAGGCCACGAAGGAGACCTTCAACGAGGAGGAGAGCAACCGCCTGCTGCGCGACTACCTCTCCCCCGCACTGTGGGAGGCCGGCCTCTACTGCCGAGCTGACGACCGCGGAGACCCCGTTATTCAGCTGGCCCCGCCGCTGACGATCGGCCCCGCTGAGTTTGCTGAGATTGGTGGCATCCTGCGAAGCGTTCTGAAAGACGCTTCGTCGAAGATCTAACCACCGGCAGCTCACGCTGACGCAGAACGCCCGCCTCACGATCTCGTGAGGCGGGCGTTCTGCTCTGTGTGCACATGAGAAACAAGAAAGGCTCGGCAGAGATCTGCCGAGCCTTTCTTCAGTCCTGACGACTCACTCCTGGCCGAGATCGGCGAGCCGCTGCTCTTCGTCGGTGCTGATGCACGACTCGATCACCGCATCGAGTGCGCCATTCATTACCGCATCGAGGTTGTAGGCCTTGTACCCGGTACGGTGGTCAGCGATGCGGTTCTCGGGGAAGTTGTATGTGCGAATACGCTCAGACCGATCCATCGTGCGGATCTGACTTGAGCGATGCGCAGACGCTTCAGCTGCGGCCTCTTCCTGCTGACGGGCAAGCAGTCTCGCCCGCAGCACACGCATCGCCGCCTCGCGGTTTTGCAACTGCGACTTCTCGTTCTGCATCGCCACCACGATTCCCGTGGGTATGTGTGTGATGCGCACCGCGGAGTCGGTGGTGTTCACCGACTGGCCGCCAGGACCAGATGACCGGTAGACATCGATCTTCAGATCATTCTGCTGAATATCGACCTCCTCAGGCTCATCCACTTCTGGGTACACCAAGACACCGGTAGTTGACGTGTGAATGCGCCCCTGAGACTCGGTGACCGGCACCCGCTGCACACGGTGCACGCCACCCTCGTACTTCAGGTGAGCCCAGACCCCCTGGGAAGGGTCGGTGGCGTTCGACTTGATTGCCACCTGCACGTTCTTGTAGCCGCCAAGATCGCTCTCATCTTTCTCGATGATCTCGGTCTTCCAGCCCTTGCTTTCGGCGTAGTGCATATACATTCGCAGCAGATCGGCACCAAACAACGCGGACTCGGCCCCGCCTTCGCCACCTTTGATCTCGAGAATCACGTCTCGCGCATCATCAGGGTCACGAGGAATGAGCAAACGCCTCACTCGCTCCTGCAATTCTGCGAGGCGCACTTCGAGCACCGGAACCTCTTCGGCAAACGCGTCATCTTCTTTCGCGAGCTCACGAGCGGCGTCGAGGTCATCGCCGCAGTGCTGCCACGCCTCGTGTGCGGTCTTGATTTTGCTCAGCTCGGCATATCGACGATTGACTCGCTTCGCCCGCGCCGCATCAGCGTGCAGCGCAGGGTCAGCAAGTTCGCTCTGCAACTGCTCGTGCTCTTCGAGCAGCGTTGCGACCTGTTCAAACATGATTTAGCCCTGCGCTCGCTGTGCCTGCGCCAGAAATTCAACGTTCGACGAGGTGCGGCTGATGTCGTGCAGCACACCTTCGATGGCTTCGAGCCCGCCCTTGCCCTGCAATGAGCGACGCAGCTGATCCATGACACGAGTCTCGGCTTCGCTGGTCAGCTGAGCAACATTTCGGGTCGAGGATCGCAGTACATCAACAGCGGGGAACACCCGGAGATCTGCAGCCTCACCACTCAGGCGAAGCTGCATATTTGCGACGCCCTCGAGCTCGCCGATCAGCGCATCGTCGAGGTGTGACCCCGGCTGCGCTGACAGCGTGGCGATGATGGTGAGTGACCCACCATTTTCAATGTTGCGCGCCGCGCTCAGCAGTCGCTTCACGGGGAATACTGCGGCAGCGTCGAGGCTGCCTGCGGGCACCCGCGCAGCCGCTGGGGCAGCCAGGTTGTAAGCGCGAGCCAAATCGGTCAGCGAGTCGATGAGCACCACCACATCGTGACCGAGTTCAACGAGTCGCTTTGCGCGTTCAATCGCAAGCTCGGCGATGGTCGTGTGATCTTCTGCGGGGCGATCGAACGTTGAGGCGATAACCTCACCGTTCATCGTGCGCTGCAACTCAGTGACCTCTTCGGGACGCTCGTCGATCAGCACCATCATCAGGTGCGCATCAGGCTGATTCTGAGCGACCGCCTGAGCCACTGCCTGCACGGTGCTGCTCTTGCCCGACTCGTGAGGGCCGATGATCAAGCCACGCTGCCCCTTGCCGATCGGAGCGAAGAGGTCGACCACCCGAGTGCTCAGCTGCTCGGCCGAGGTTTCGAGGCGAAGCCGCTCAGTTGCATAGATTGGAGTGAGATCAGCGAAGTCGGCGCGCTTCTGCTCCTCATTGATCGGCTTGGAGTTGACCGAATCAACCTTGACGATCGCGTTGTACTTCTGGCGACCGCCACCCTCACCATCGCGAGGCTGACGGATAGCACCAACCACGGCGTCGCCCTTGCGCAGGCCATATTTCTTGACCTGACCGAGTGACACATAGACGTCACCGGTGCCGGGAAGGTACCCGCTGGTGCGCACAAACGCATAGTTATCGAGCACATCAAGAATGCCTGCGATGGGCAGCAGCACATCGTCCTCGGTGAGCTCCGGCTCATCGTCATTGCCGCCGCGGCGCTTGCGCTCACGCTGGCGGGTGCGGCTTGAGCGGGTATTACCTTCGGATCGCCCGTTCTGCTGCGCTGCGCCGTTCTGCTCTGACTGCTCGCCCTCGGCGTCACCGCTCGATGCGGTGTCACTCTGAGCGGCATCTGCGGCTGCATCACCGTTCGTCGCGGCCTTGCGACCACGGCTGCGGGTGTTCCTGCGGCGTGACGGCGTCTCTGCACCGGCTTCGCCACCATCACCAGCTGCACTCTCAGCCGCATCCTCAGCGGCCTGCTTCGGCGCTTCGCCGTTCTTCGCTGCCGGAGCCGCGTCGGCCGATTCGGCAGCGTCCGCAGCCTCAGGAGCCGCCTCGACCTTCTTCGAGCGACTCGATGCGCGAGTCGCACGCTTCGGCTCGGCCTTGGTTGCCCCCTTGGCCTTGGCGTCGCTCTGCTGCTCAGTCTGTGCTGCTTCTGTCGCGGGCTCTGCCGACACAGGCTCTGCTGATACAGGCTCTGCTGATACAGGCTCTGCTGATGCGGACTCTAGAGAAGTCGATGCCTCGTCGGTCTGATCTGTGGTCTCTGCCTTCTTGCGGGCGCGTGACACACGCTTCTTCGGCGCAGCCTCTTCTGCAGCCTGCGCGGAGGCATCAGCTGCAGGCGCGCTTGGTTCAGCTTCGGCCTCAGCGGCCACCGGGACAGCGACAGCTTCGCCAGCGGCTGCGGTGACCCGGCGCGATGCGCGGCGGCGAACCGGCGCGGCTTCGGTGACGGGGGTTGCGTCGTTTGACACAGGGGTATCTTCGGAGTGTTGCTCCACAGTAGTCCTTTCGAATGCCACCGCACGGCCCCAATGACACAGGGGGTGCACACGGCAAAAAGATTCAAACACCCAGTCGGGTGAGAAAGGATCCCAGTCGCGAGCGAACGAGGGCCGCTATGCGGGGATCTCTTCTACTGTAGCACCCTTGATATCGATCGCGAGGTAGAGCGGCTCCCATTTTTCAGGTCGCGCGGCCGCCAGCTCTGCCGCAGCAATGCGTTCACCAGGATCGCCAGCCAACACGAGGATCGAAGGTCCTGCACCCGACACCACTGCTGCGTGACCTGCCGCGCGCAACTCAGCAATCAGCTGATGTGTTGCGGGCATCGCCTCGGCGCGGTAGTCCTGATGCAGGCGGTCGGCGGTCGACTCAAACAGCAGCTCGGGGCTCTGTGTCAGTGCAGCAACGAGCAGCGCCGAGCGCGAGACATTGAACACGGCGTCAGCGTGCGGCACCTGCTCTGGTTGCAGACTGCGAGCGAGCGCCGTTGACATCGTCACTTCAGGCACGAGCACGAGCGGCGAAATACCACGGTGCACACTGAGTTGCTTTGACTTCGGCACTCGATTCTCGTCGACCCAGGCGATGGTGAGACCGCCAAAGAGCGCGGGAGCAACATTGTCAGGGTGCCCCTCGAGATCGGTCGCGAAGCGGAGCAAGTCGTCTTCAGAGAGCTCAATGGGGTCTGCATCACGGGCGAGCAAGCCTGCGGCTACCATCACTCCTGCCACAATCGCTGAACCAGAGGAGCCCATGCCTCGCCCATGCGGAATGCGGTTGTGCGCCCGAATCTCGAGGTGCGGCATCGGGCGACCGAGCTGCTCATACACATGGGCTGCGGCGCGAACCACCAGGTTCGATGCATCGGTTGGCACCTCGCCCTCGCCAACCCCCTCAACAAGCACGATGGTCGGGCCGTCGGTGACCCGCACCTCAAGCTCATCATTGTGACCAAGTGCAATGCCGAGTGTGTCAAACCCGGGGCCGAGATTCGCACTGGTCGCGGGAACGCGTACGCGCAGAGTGGTCATTGGTTTCCTTCAAGTCTCAGAACGCTGGTTACCTCAGCAACAACGCTGCTTTCACGCAGCGCTTGAACGGTCGCGGCAAGGTCTGCTTCGCGAGCAGTGTGGGTGCCGATGACAAGGGTTGCGGTGCCCTCCGCGGCATCGACTGCTGCAAGGTCAAGATCTTCGGGCATCGACTGCACGACACTTGCCGCGCCTACGCCTCGCTCGGCGAGCAGCCCCGCAATCGCGGCAAGGGCACCCGTCTCATCGTGCACACGCAGCATGATTTGATACCTGGTGAGCACCTCACCGATGGGCAGAATCGGCAGGTCAGCGTGCGACGATCCAGGAATACCTGGGCCACCCACCACATGACGTCGAGCAGCTGAGACGACGTCACCGAGCACCGCCGAAGCGGTCTCGACGCCACCAGCACCGGCGCCGTAGAACATCAGCTCGCCGGCGGCTTCAGCCTCGACGAACACGGCGTTCTTGCCACCATGCACCGCGGCAAGGGGGTGCATGCGGCTGATCAGCGCCGGGTAGACCCGCGCCGACACGCCAAAGCTACCGTCGGCCGTTTGCACGCGCTCAGCAATCGCAAGCAGCTTGATCACATAGCCAGCCTGCGCGGCAGCTTCGATCTGTGAGAGCGTGACCTCCGTGATGCCCTCACGGTAGACGGCTTCGACGGGCACCTCGCTGTGAAATGCGATGCTGGCAAGAATCGTTGCTTTTTGCGCCGCGTCGTACCCCTCAACATCGAGCGTCGGATCCGCTTCGAGATAGCCGAGCTCGCTCGCGACACGCATTGCGTCTTCGGCGCTATCACCGAAGCGATCCATGCGATCGAGAATGTAGTTCGTTGAGCCGTTCACAATGCCCATCACACGGGTGATGTGGTCACCGGCAAGACTCTCACGCAGCGGGCGGATGATTGGAATCGCGCCCGCCACTGCGGCTTCGTAGGACAGCTGGGCACCCACCTGCTCTGCCGCCTCAGCGAGCTCAGCACCGTGTGAGGCGATGAGCGCCTTGTTTGCGGTGACGACATCTGCGCCACCTTCAATGGCCCGCAAGATGAGTGTTCTGGCCGGCTCAATGCCACCCATGAGCTCAATCACGATGTCTGCGCCCAGCACCAACTGCTCGGCATCGGTTGTCAACAGCTCGCGGGGCAGTTCGACATCACGCTTCGCATCGAGATCACGCACAGCGATGCCGATGAGCTGCAATCTGGCGCCCACGCGTGCGGCCAGCTCATCGCCCTGCTCAAGCAGCAGTCGCGCCACTTGTGCGCCGACCGAGCCGCCTCCGAGCAGTGCGACGCGGAGGTCGCGGTATCCGTTCACCTTGTTGTTCTCCAGTTTCGTTTGAGGGTCTTCACACGTTCATCATCGAGCGCTGATGTCACACACTTCGCGCAAGCAGATCAGCTTCGGTCTCTCCGCGCACAATTACTCTCGCGGCACCGTCTCGCACCGCGACTACCGCTGGTCGCGGCACATAATTGTAATTGCTCGAGAGCGAATAGCAGTAAGCGCCGGTGGCCGCCACCGCGAGCATATCGCCGGGCGCCACGTCAGCTGGCAGCACGTCGCGCTGCACCACAATGTCGCCAGATTCACAGTGCTTCCCCACGACCCGCACGAGCTGCGAAGTCGCATCGCTCGAACGGTTCGCCAACCGCACATGGTAGTCGGCGCCGTAGAGGGCAGGGCGCGCATTGTCACTCATGCCGCCATCCACACTGACATAGAGCCGTTCGGCGAAACCAAGGTCCTCAGGATCACCTGCTCCGGCATCGCTCTCAGCCAATTGCACCATCTTCGTCGTGCCGACGGTGTACAGGGTGACGCCAGCCTGCCCGATCAGCGAACGACCCGGCTCAAACGCCACGGTCGGCACCGCGATCCCGGCCTCACGACACGTCAACGCAACGATATCTGCAAGCTCGGCGGCGAGCTGATCCATGTCTGGCGCCTCGTCAGCCTGATCCGGCGTGTAGGCGATGCCGAAACCACCGCCGAGATTCAGCTCTGGCACCGGTGAGCCAAGCCGCTCGGCAAGCTCAGCATAGAGACCAATCATGCGGCGGGCAGACTCGCGGAATGCGTCGCTCGAAAAGATCTGAGACCCAATGTGGCAGTGCAAGCCAAGAAAACGCAGACTGTCATGGGCTGCGATTCGCTCGGCAAGCGTAACCGCTCGCGACAGGGGCAGACCAAATTTCTGATCCTCGTGCGCGGTTGCAAGAAACGCGTGGGCGCCCGCGTGCACGCCGCTGTTGATACGCAACCGCACCGACTGCCGCACCCCCGCGGCTCGCGCTGCCTCGGCGACTCGCTCAATCTCTTGTTCACTGTCGAGCACGATCGTGCCCACTCCCGCAGCAATTGCGCGGGCAATCTCGACGTCACTCTTGTTATTGCCGTGGAACCCAATGCTGGCGGGGTTTACCCCAGCAGCGAGCGCAACCGCGAGCTCTCCCCCGCTCGCAACGTCGATGTTGAGACCCTCTTCGGCCATCCATTTCGCGACCTCGACACAGAGAAACGCTTTGCCGGCGTAGTACACCTTCGCGTGCGTTCCCACTCTCGCAAACTCGCGCTGCAGAGCCTCACGCACATGTCGAGCACGATCGCGCGCGCTCTGCTCATCAACGACATAGAGCGGGGTGCCAAATTCGGCTGCAAGGTCGGTCGCTGCGATGTCGGCAATCTTCAACCGACCGCACTGACGGCCCCGTCGCGAATTCACAGGAAAGACACGCGTATCGATGGTGTTCAGGTCGGTCACCCGATCAAGTCTAGCTGTCACGCATTCTCGCAGGTTCCCATCTCAAGCTGCGCTGGATCGCTGAGAATATTTGGCGCGAGCGCAACCGAGAGGGTGAGGCTGGCCTGCGGAGCCACCAGCCGCTCCTGCACCGTCAGATCGGTGAGCGTGATGCCCTTCGGAATGCGGTCACTCACACAAATGAGATGCGGGCTCAACAGCTCGGCTATTGGCCCGCTGGTGAGATTGCGAAGCTCTTCAACACTGAAATCGAATCCCGTGACCTGCACCGCGGTCGGTTCAACACGCAACTCACCATCGCTGACCGACAGCGCGAGCAGCGCGGTGAACGGCACATCGAACCCAAACAAACTCAGCTGGGTGCCAACGCGCACCTCACTACCCACGATTTCACCGATGTCAGCAAGGTCATTCGTCGCAAGGCTTACGACCTGGCCAAGACTGCGCGAGGAGACGGTCACTGAGGCAGTCGCGGCATCGATGTCGCCGGTCGTGGGATCAAACGGCATCGAGTCTGCACTGGCCTGCAATGTCGCGTGGATGCCGTCGACGACCTCAACGTTTGGCACCGTCACATCGACACGACCGACCCGCCCACTCAGTGCGGGCAGCAGCGCTGAACCCTGCAGATCAACGTCTATTGACTGTTCGACCGAGAGCCCGAAGCTGTCGCGAATCGAGGTCGCGATAATGCCGGGGATGATCGCTCTCAGCGCGACTTCTGTCCCAGCCAGCAGCAGCCCCAGCACCACCAACACGCTCAGGATGCGCAACCACCACCTGGGCCGCCGTTTCACTGGAGTAACAGTGGCGGCCATCGGCACATCGACCGCAGGTTCGGTCATAGGCGTTCGGGCGCGCTCACGCCGAGCAGGTCAAGCCCGTTTCGAATGACCTGACCGGCCGCATCATTCAGCCACAGTCTGGTGCGATGCAGATCGGTCACGGGGTCTTCGCCCTGCGGAATCACCCGGCAGTTGTCATACCAGCGGTGATAGTCAGCGGCCAGCTCTTCGAGGTAGCGAGCGATGCGGTGGGGTTCGCGCAGGTCAGCGGCACCAGCGACGATCGCAGGGTACTGCTGCAGTTTGCCGAGCAGTTCGGTCTCGGTGTCGTGCGTGAGTTGCGCCGGCTCGAAGGCGCTGCGGTCGATGCCCGCGGCTTCGGCGTTGCGGTCGACCGCGCGGGTGCGAGCGTGCGCGTACTGCACATAAAACACCGGGTTATCGTTGGTGCGGCTGCGCAGCTTTTCGCCGTCGAGCGACAACGGAGAATCGGCAGGGTATCGCGCCAACCAGTAGCGCAGCGCGTCACTGCCAAGCCACTCGAGCAGATCATCGAGCTCAACGATATTGCCCGCCCGCTTTGACAGCTTTGCACCGTTCAGGTTGACGAGCTGACCGATGAGCGCCGTGATGTCACGCTCGGTGTCGTCGCCAGCAGCACCGGCGATTGCGGTGAGCCGACCCACATAGCCGTGGTGATCGGCACCGAGCAGGTAAATCTTCTCGCCAAAGCCTCGGTCTTTCTTTGAAAGATAGTAGGCCGCGTCTGCCGCAAAGTAGGTGTAGATGCCGTTGCCACGCGTAAACACGCGATCCTTATCGTCACCGAATGTCGTCGTTCGTACCCAGATCGCGCCGTCGTCTTCATAGACGTGCCCCTGCTCGCGCAGCCGATCAACCGACCCCTCGATCGGGCTCGGGGTGCCATCAGCGCCCGCGGTATGCAGGGTACGCTCTGAGAAGAACACATCGAAGTGCACATTGAACCGCTCAAGCGAGTCTTTGATCTCAGCAAGCTGCTGCTGGTAAGCAGCTTCCTGTGCGAGCGACAGCGCGGCAGCTCGATCCTCGGCAGCCTGAGCTGCAAGATCTGGGATCTGCTCGAGCACCTTTGCGCCAAGCTCGTGAATGTATTCGCCAGGGTAAGCGTCTTCTGGCGCCGGCTCACCGAGCGCGGCAGCAAGCACCGAGCGACCAAACTTGTCCATCTGGGCGCCAGCGTCGTTGATGTAGTACTCGTTCGTCACCTCAGCGCCAGCGGCCCGCAGCACGCGCGACAGGGAATCGCCGAGTGCCGCCCACCGGGTGTGGCCGAGGTGCAACGGGCCCGTCGGGTTCGCACTCACAAACTCGAGATTGATGTGCTGGCCTTCGAGCGCCGCGCCGCGACCGTACTGTGAGCCCTCGGTCACGATGACCCTCGCAGTCTCCCCTGCGCTTGCAGCGTCGAGGGTGATATTGATGAACCCCGGCCCCGCAATTTCGGCGGAAGCCACACCATCAATCGCGGCGATCTCGGTGGCCACCTGTTCGGCGAGCACGCGCGGGTTCTCACCGAGGCGCTTCGCAAACTTCATCGCCACGTTCGAGGCCCAGTCGCCGTGGTCGCGGTTGCGCGGTCGTTCGACCTGAGTGTCTGCTTCGGTGACGGTCAGCGATGCATCATCGTCGAGCGCTCGACCATCGATAATGGTCGAGAGAATACGGGCGATCTGGGCGGCGAGTTCTTGTGGCGTCACAAGCGACAATTCTAGCCGCTACGCCCTACCCGAGAACCCAGCCGCGGTCTCACGGGGTTTCTCAGGAGCAGAACGGGCAGAGTGCCAGAGCCACGCTCGACGTGCGGTAGGCTTGTGCGGTGCGCCTCCGTAGCTCAGGGGATAGAGCGCCGGTTTCCGGTACCGAAGGTCGGGGGTTCGAATCCCTCCGGGGGCACTGTTCAATCGATGAGTTGGGGCACGCCTCCCCACTCATCCGCTTGTATTGGCGCATCTGAGTGCATCAACCGCTGCGAATGGCGGGTCGTTCGCCTGGGTCACCACGGTGAGCTGAGCCGGTACATTCGCGGTCAGCGAGAGCGCAACATCTCGTGACACCACCGGATCGGTCGCCGACTCAGTGACGTACAATCCCACGGTTGCCCACGCGTGGTGGCAGCTTGTCTGAGCGGTCACCTCGAAGATCCAGCAGGTCTGTTCCGGGGCGCACTCGGCATCCAGCGGAGCAAGAAACGAGAACTCCGAGATCTGCGTATCCGCGGACGGGGCGGCGGCACTGTCGGCCACCGCGTTCAGGCCAATCGCGGCAACCACCATGAGCACCGCTACCCCTACGATCGACCAGAGCCATACCGCCGAAGAGCTGCGGGCCCGTTGCCGTGAACGCCCGTTTGTCGATCGTGGTGCATGCGAGCGGCCCGCACGATATGGGGAGTGCACGGGCGCTTTCGCCTCCACCCACACATAGAGATCGCCAGGCCTGCCGCCATTGATTCCAGGCAACCCGCGTTCTCGCACCCGAAGCTTGCCGCCCAGAGCCATCCCCTTCGGAATGCGCACACGAACCGAGCCAACCGCGGTCGTTACCTGAATGGACTCGCCTTGGTCGATCACTCGGGCATCCACAAAAATCGTCTTTTCGATGTCCGCGCCGCGCTGAGGTGCTGGCCCCGACCTCGCTTGCTGGTGTTGTGAAGAACGATAGTGCCCACGCGACCCGCTCTGCGCTCCAGAAGCACTCGCGCCGGGTCCACGCGCCCCAGTGCGGCCGGCTGAAGCCGATGCCGAGGATGTGCTCGATGCGGTCGGCCGGCCCGCAATTCCCGAAGTGTTCCACGATCCCCACGAGTCGATCAGCGTGTCACGCGCTAGCGTCAGCCGCTTGAACTCCTCCGACGCAAGTTCCTTCTCAGCCGCCGGCCGGTCAGCGAAGCGATCCGGGTGCATGAACCGAGATCGCACCTGATACTGCTTCTGTATCTCCTCACGGGTGGCAGACCGGTCACACGCCAGCAGCGCCAGCGCAGCGTCAATATTCACCAATCAACCCCTGTGCATCGAATTACAAGAATCCTATAGCTGTCTGCAAAACGGTAGAGTGGCACGTGGTGTGCTGCTCGCGAGGGTGTCAGCACGCCACCCGCGTGTTGAGCTCTAAGGAGACGCAGATGAGTAGCACTCTTCCTGACCGGAGAATCATGCTGGCGAGCGCAGCGAACATGCGCGATCTCGGCAGTCTGCCTGTTGAGGGCGGGGTGTTTGCCCCTGGCAAGGTCTACCGTTCTGCATCGCTTGCGCAGTTGAACGACACCGACCAGTGCACCTTCGTTGATCTCGGCATCGCAGAAGTGTTTGATCTGCGCACCAAGGCCGAGCGAGAGGCGCAGCCTGACCGTCTGCCCTCGGGCATTGATCTTGTCGGAGTCGACGTGCTCGCTGATGGCCAGGGCGGCGTTGCAGCGGCCGTGGGCACCCTGGCGACCGACCCGGCTGCGGTGAACGATCTTTTGGGCGGCGGCAAAGTGCAAGACATGTTGGCCGACACCTACCGCTCCCTCGTAACGCTGCCATCGGCGCACGCGGGCTACCGTGAGCTGTTTCAGGCGATCAGCGCCCCTGATCATGACGGCGCAGTGCTCTTCCACTGCACCGCGGGCAAGGATCGCACCGGCTGGGCGGCTGCATCGTTACTGCTGCTGCTCGGCGCCGATGAGGCAACGGTGCAATCCGACTATCTGCAAACCAATGACGATTTGGTGCCGACCCTTGGGCCGCTGCTGAAGAACGCCGCGGCAAAAGGTGTTGACCCAGACCTCATTCGTGAGGCGTTCAGCGTGCGCATCGAATACCTCGATGCGGCGCAAGAGGTGGTTGCCTCGCAGCACGGCACCATCGAGGAGTACTTCAGCTCGGGTGTGGGCCTCGACTCACGCACCATCGACACGATTCGTGAACGCCTGATCACAACCGCCACAGCCTGACGCTGCTGCAGGTCGAGCCGACCTAGGTTTGCACCTGCGTGACGGGCAGCGTCGAGTCTGCCCCGAAGCCGAGCGTCGAGGGCGCATGGCCAGCCATCACGAGCTGCGCACCAAGCGAGGCAATCATCGCCCCGTTGTCGGTGCACAGCGACAGCGGGGGCACGCGCAACGCAACGCCCGCTGCAGCCGCACGCTCAGCAGCGAGTGCTCGCAGCCGCGCGTTTGCCGCGACACCGCCACCGAGCAACAGGCGAGGCACGCCGAGGTCTGCGCAGGCGGCAATCGCTTTTTGAGTAAGCACGTCGGCAACAGCCTCACGAAAACTCGCGGCAACATCAGCAACCGGCACTGCCTCGCCTGCATCTTGTCGTTGCTCGACCCACCTGGCGACCGATGTTTTCAGACCAGAAAACGAGAAGTCATAGCGGTGCCGCTCAAGATCTTTGGGTCTCGTGAGCCCTCGCGGAAACCTGATTGCCTGCGGATCACCATCGGCCGCCACGCGATCAATGTGTGGCCCACCCGGGTATGGCAGGCTGAGCAGTCGGGCGACCTTGTCAAACGCCTCCCCTGCCGCGTCGTCAATCGTCTCGCCTAGCAACTCGACGTCGCTGACGAGATCTCGCACAAGTAAGAGCGACGTATGCCCGCCCGAAACCAGCAGCGCAACCGTCGGTGTTTCGAGCTCACCGATACCGCCCGAGGATCCCGCAACCTCACGCAAGCCTTCGCCCTGCAAGAGATCAGCCCCAACGTGGCCAACGAGGTGATTCACCGCATACAGGGGCTTGCCGGTGGCGATGGCGAGCGCCTTCGCCGCGGCGACTCCCACCATGAGTGCTCCGGCAAGCCCTGGGCCGCTCGTCACCGCGATGGCATCGAGGTCATCAAAGGTGACCCCCGCATCGGCAACGGCTTGTTCGAGTGTCGGCTGCAGCGCCTCAAGGTGCGCGCGTGCGGCAACCTCTGGCACCACTCCCCCGTAGCGGGCGTGCTCGTCCATGGAAGAGGCGATCGTGTTGGCGAGCAGGGTGCGTCCCCGCACAATGCCAACCCCAGTCTCATCACAGCTCGTCTCGATGCCGAGCACGAGCGGATCTGCGCGGTTCATATCGGGCCCCTCACCGAGCACTCCCTCGCCACGACTCATCGCCTGGCCCCCATCTCAAGTTTCATCACGATCGCATCAATACCCTCAGGCTGGTAGTACTGTGGGCGCACGCCAAGCTCTGCAAACCCGAGCGATTCGTAGAGTCGGCGCGCGACGGGGTTGTCAGCACGCACCTCGAGAAACACCTGCCGAACGTCACGTCGAGTGGCCTCGTCCAGCAGCTCATTCATCAGTGTGCGACCATACCCTTTGCCCCTGGCACCGGCGTCAACTGCGATCGTTTGAATATCTCCGTCGCCACCCACTGCGAGCAACCCTGCATAGCCAATGGTGCGGCCATCTGCATCAACCAGCGCACGGTACGCGCGGTAGTCGCCCGTCAACTCTTGCTGCAGCAGGTCACGCGTCCAGGCCTGCGCGCCGAACACTTCTTGCTCGATCACCCACATGGCGTCCAGGTCGTCTTCCGTTGCCGGCCGAATCTGCACATCGTGCTGCAGGCTCATGCCGACACCCGTTTGATGGCAGCGGCAGGCTTCACGTCTGGCGACCGCAAGTACAATGCGGCAGGGTTGTCGAACGCTGCGCCACTGGCGAGCCGACGCGCAGCCAATTGCACGAGGCGCGCGGCCGGAATGCGGTCTGGCCGCACATCGTACAGTCCTGGTTCGAACGCTGCCTGCTCGACCAGGTGAGCCTCGCGGGTGCGCACCGGCGCCCCCGCCCAGTCAAGCCCCGAGAACGCCGTGACAAATAACTCGCGACGACGCGCATCCTGTACCACGCGCACGTCAGGTGCGGCTGCGCCGTGATCGAGCACTGCGAGCGCGACCGCTTCATGCCCTTGCAGCGGCAGAAGCGGCACACCGCGACCGGCGGCGAACGCGTGCGCGGCGGCCATGCCGATGCGCAGCCCGGTGAACGGCCCTGGCCCTCGGCCCACGATCACGCCGGTGACCTGACGAGGGTCAGCCCCCGACAGCGCGAATGCGCGTTCAATCAGCTCACCAATCATCTCTGCGTGCCCACGCTGATTATCACTCGACACCTCGGTGATGATGCCGCCGATGCCGACGGCAACGCTGGTGCCAATCGCCGTATCTACCGCAAGCAACACCTGCCCCGAAAGCTCGGGGCACGCGAGGGTGCGCTCAGCGGGAGCTCCCGCCGAGAATTCTGTGCCGCCCACTCAGATCACCCCGCCCATCCACCGGGCACCATAGCCCGCGATCGTCACCGTTCGCGGTTCAATGAGTTCATCCATGTCTTCATCACGAGCGACGTTCTGGTCATCCGCGCGCTGACCAGCGTCATCGCCACGATCAATGGCCCCGGTCGGCCGTTCAATCACGATCTCCAGGTGCGAGTCCCCCGGTTCAACGAGCCCTGCGCCCCACTCCGCGAGCACGACCGATCCGGCAAAGTCGAGATCAAGATCGTCGAGCTCGGCAGCATCACCGAGCCGGTACGCGTCGAGGTGCACGAGCGGTGGCCCATCGACAAGCGAAGGATGGGTGCGGGCCAGCACAAAGGTGGGGCTTGTGACGGGGCCGCGCACCCGCAGCCCCTCGCCGATGCCTCGGCTGAGCGTCGTCTTGCCCGCGCCGAGCGGACCCGTCAGAATCACGAGATCTCCCGCAACCAGCTGCTCACCGACTCTCACACCGAGCTCATGCATTTCATCGGGGTCAGAGATGGTGAGCGTCGTCGACGCGCCAGAGACATCGCCCTGTTCGTTCCGATCCTCGTCCGCAGCGATGCGATTCACCCGGGATCCGATGCCCACCACAATCTCGTAGTTAATGGTCTGCATCACTTCGGCCCAGACCTCAACCGGCGGCAACCCTGATGCGGGGTCGCCAAACAGCACGACCGGATCACCGATCTGCACCCGCTTGCCGAGCTTGCCGAGGTCAACAATGCACTGATCCATGCCAATGCGTCCCACAATTGGGCAGTGCTGCCCCGCCACCGCGACCGTTGCACCCGCGCCGTTGAGCGCACGAGGCAGGCCGTCGGCATACCCCATGGGAACCAGCGCGAGCGTGGTGTCGCTCTGTGCGATGTGGTTAAAGCCGTACGAGACGCCGGTGCCAGCGGAGACATCGCGCAGCGCGACGATCTCGCTGCGCAGCGTCATTGCAGGGATCAGCCCGAGATCCGCCGAGGTCTTGTCAGCAAACGGGCTCAACCCGAAAATCGCCATCCCCACTCGCACCGTGTTGTAGTGCAGGTGGGGAGATGCGAGCGTCGCGGCAGACGCCGCAAGGTGCACCATGTCAGGATCGCAGCCGGCGGCTCGGAGCAAAGCGACTGCCTCGTCGAATCGTGTCGCCTGCGCGCGATCCGCGTCAGCCCCCGCGTTCGCCAAGTGGCTGAAGATGCCGCGCACCCGCACCACACCCTCACGCTCCAGCTCAGCTGCGCGCGCAAAGAACGCTGGCCACTCATCCCGTGCGGCACCGTTTCGGCTCAACCCCGTGTCAATTTTGAGCTGGGTGTCAGCAACGCGTCCGACCTCGCGCGCGGCTGCGGCGAGCGCATCAAGCTGCGCAACGTGATTGACCGCGATCTGTATGTCTTCCTGCACCGCAGAGGCAAAGTCCGCGCGTGCGCCGTGCAGCCAACACATCACGGGGTCGGTGATGCCCGCTGCGCGCAGCGCGAGCGCCTCTTCAACGTCGGCGACCCCGAGCAGCGTCGCGCCACCCTCGATCGCGGCACGAGCAGCGAACTCGGCTCCATGACCATATCCGTTCGCTTTGATGACTGCGATGACCTGGCCTCCGGTGAGATCGCGCAGGTGACGCACGTTGTGGCGAATGGCAGGCAGCGAGATTTCGGCAACACGAATCGACCCGGTTCTCATGACGCACCGCCCCCTTCTGCTGCCTCAACGATAACGAATGCGGTCGCGACTCCCCCGTCATGGGTGATCGAGAGGTGGGTGTGCCCCGCACCCAGCGTGGCGAGCAGATCGGTCAACACCCCGCCGGGTGCGAAACTCGGTGCGCGCTGTTCGTCTCGAACGATCTCCATGTCGTGCCATGACAGGTGGTGCGACCCGCGAAGCGCCTTCATCAGGGCCTCTTTTGCCGCAAACCGCGCGGCGAGCGACGCAATCGGCAGCTCACGCTCGGTCTCACAAAAGAGCCGTTCCCGCAGCGATGGCGTGCGTTCCAGCTGCCGCGAGAATCGGTCGATGTCGACCGTGTCAACACCGATGCCATAGATCATCGCCGCTTCGCCACCTATTCCACCGTCACTGATTTTGCGAGGTTTCTGGGCTGATCAACGTCGAGCCCCTTCACGGTCGAGAGCTCGAGCGCGAACCACTGCAGCGGGAT
>LSQX01348831.1_pt1 | contig 22578 bp, 22 predicted proteins | sample 654561 | NCBI WGS metagenome assembly LSQX01 (sample SAMN04489861, study PRJNA283612) | anaerobic digester metagenome | isolation source: 4 biogas reactors fed with cattle manure at either 37C or 55C with and... | place: Denmark: Kongens Lyngby | collected 2014
TTATCCCGGGCAGTTAAGCGGCGGGCAGCGGCAGCGTGTTGCACTGGCCAGAGCGCTGGCAGTGGAGCCAAAACTTTTACTGCTTGATGAACCGGTTTCCTCACTGGACGTGACGGCGGGAGCCAGGCTTTTGGCGCTGCTTGCACAAATGCGGAAAACCCATCGTGTTACTTTTCTGCTCATTTCTCACGACCTGGCAATAGTGCGGCAGGTCTGCACGCACGTAGCCGTTATGTATGCCGGAAAAATTATGGAAACAGGGCCGGTGACTGAAGTCTTTTCCCGCCCGGGACATTATTACACGCGGCTTTTGCTTGCCGCCCACCCCGCCCCGGACCCGGCAAAGCGTCTGCAGGTGGAAATTGTGGGTGAAGCGTGCGACCCGTCGCATCCGCCTACAGGCTGCCGCTTCCACCCGCGCTGCAGGCGGGCGGAAGCAATTTGCCGCCGCCGGCCGCCTGCAGGACAGAAATTGGGGGGCGGGCAGAGGGCCGCATGCCATTTTGCCGCCAAATAAAGCCTTCCCGGCGTTTTCCCGTATGGCGGCATTTACAGCGGCGGCAGGGATTGTTATAATTATAGGCGTATTATCCGGACACGTTCTGCTAAAGGAGGATCTTATGTATAGAATCACTCTCTTGCCCGGGGACGGCATTGGCCCCGATATCACAAAAGCAACTAAAACAGTCCTGGCAGCAACCGGTGTGCCCATTGAGTGGGAAGAGCATTTGGCCGGTGAAGTTGCTATTCCTAAATATGGGACACCCCTGCCCGAGCCGGTTTTGGAGTCCTTCCGCAGGAATAAAATTGCTCTGAAAGGACCTCTGACCACGCCTGTAGGCGGCGGTTTCCGCAGCATTAATGTGGCCTTGCGCAAGGCATTCGACCTGTATGCCAATGTTCGTCCCGCCCGGACATATAAGGGTATTGTCTCCCGGTATGACAATATTGACCTGGTGATGATCAGGGAGAATACGGAAGACCTGTATGCCGGGATTGAGCATATGGTTGGCGAGGATGCGGCGGAAAGCATTAAAATTATTACCAGGAAAGGTTCGGAACGTATTTGCCGTTTTGCTTTTGAATATGCTGTAAAAAATAACCGCCGCAAAGTTACGGCGGTGCATAAGGCAAATATTATGAAATGCACTGACGGGCTTTTTCTGGCCGTTGCCCGGGAAGTGGCCCGGGATTACCCGCAAATTGAGTTCGAAGACAAAATCGTGGACAATATGTGCATGCAGCTTGTCCAGAAGCCGGAATTGTATGACGTAATGGTGGCACCAAACCTGTATGGCGATATTGTATCCGACTTATGTGCGGGCTTGGTGGGCGGCCTTGGCGTTGTTCCCGGTGCCAATATAGGCGACGATTTGGCTATTTTTGAACCTGTGCACGGCAGTGCGCCCAAATATGCCGGCCAGGATATTGCCAATCCCACAGCCTTGCTTTTGTCTGCAGTAATGATGCTGCGTTATCTTGGTGAAACAGAGGCTGCGGACAAGGTGGAAAATGCCTTGGCGGCCGTTATCAAGGAAGGGAAGACCGTGACGCCTGATTTGGGCGGGAAAGCAAAAGGTTCGGAAATGGCTGCAGCCATTGTGGACAAGATGCTTAAGATGTAGAACCCGACATCGCTTTTTCCGCCATTTCGATCATGCGGCGAACCATCTTGCCCCCGATGGGGCCTCCTATACGGCCTCCCACAGAGCCGCAGACGGCAGATGGCACCTGCTGCCAGCCCTGGCTGCGGATATGGCTGTCAATACCCAGTTCCGCTGCTATTTCGTGTTTATATTGTTCCAGGGCGGCACTAAAAGCGTCCTCGCCGGCAGGGATGCCAAGCTCACTTGCAATTTCCAGTTTAAATTTTTCCAGCGCCTGCTCCGCTTCCGGAACCAGGCGTTTTTTCTTGCGGCGATTGGCCATGAAAAACACCTCCCTTTGTACTGTTATTCTTTGCTGCAGAATACATCATATCCACGTCAAAATTACCTTGTGCAGTGAAATGCTGTGAGCATAGGAAAGTAATATAAAGGGAAAATAAGTTAAGGCACTTGCGGATGATGATTTTAGGAATGCGGCGGCTCCGTGACAAGGGAAGAAGATCAAATTAACATGGGATTAACTGTTAAATTTCCTGGCTCTCCGCCGCCGCCTGTGTTATACTGATCAGGCAGAAAAAGTTAAAGAACGGGGGAAATGCATGGAAGAAAAAAAATGGACAGAAAAGGAAAAAAGGGAATTTGCACTAAGACGTGCGGCGGAACTGAAAGCACAGATTGAACCGTATCTAAAAGCCAGAGCACAAGTTCCTGACGGCTTTTCCTCCTGGGATGAGATTCTGAAACGGCGGCAGGCGATCTATAAGCATTTTAGCATCACGGACAATGAATGGCAGGACTGGCGCTGGCAGCTGACGCGACGAATACCCGCCCGCAGACTCTGGGCAAGTTGCTGGCGTTAAGCCGGGAAGAGACGGATGCGGTGGGTAATGTGGGCAAAACTTACCGCTGGGCGGTATCGCCGTATTATTTGAGCCTGATCAACCCCCAAGACCCTCAGGATCCTGTCAAAAAGATGTGTATTCCCCAGGCTGCCGAATTGATGGATGAAACGGGAACAGATGACCCTATGGCGGAGGAATTCACCTCACCTGTTCCCGCCGTTACCAGGCGTTATCCCGACCGCCTGATTATCAAAGTCACGAATCAGTGTGCCATGTACTGCAGGCACTGTCAGCGCCGGCGCCTGATCGGCGAGGTGGATCGGGCCACACCGCGGGTACAGCTGCGCCAGGCGCTGGACTATGTAAGAAAGAATGAGGAAATTCGCGATGTTTTACTCACCGGCGGGGACGCCTTGCTTTTAAATGACGAGCTATTGGACTGGCTGCTTGGTGAACTGGATGCGATTCCCCATGTGGAAATAAAACGTATCGGTACCAGAACACTGGTAACAATGCCCATGAGAATTACAGACCGGCTGTACAAAATAATTGACCGGCACGGCCCGATTTATATTAATACACAATTCAACCATCCGCTGGAAATCACACCGGATGTGGAGGCGGCCTGCCGCAAGCTGGTGCGGACAGGTGCCGCCCTGGGCAATCAGGCTGTTTTGCTGTCCGGTGTCAACAATGACCCCCATGTCATGAAAAAATTGAATCACCTGCTGCTAAAATGCATGATCCGGCCGTATTATATTTTTCATGCCAAAGCAGTAAAAGGGACGGCCCATTTTCGGACAAAGGTGGAGGAAGGCATCGCGATCATGGAACAGCTGCGCGGTTACACCTCGGGCCTTGCCATCCCCACCTTTATTGTCAATGCTCCGGGAGGTTACGGCAAGATACCCATGCTGCCCGAGTACCTTGTTTCCTACGCTCCCGGGAAAATCATGATCAGAACCTGGGAAAACAGAATCCTGCCTTATGATAATTAAAGAAAAAGTAAAAAAAGCGGTTTTCCTGACGGAACACTTGTTCGTGATGCGCATCTATGGTATAATGGTGCAAGTCACCAACAGGCTGTTGCTTTTTTCCTGCAACCGGACGGTTTTTGGTCCGGTTTTTCTCTCATGCGTCTGCCTGCAGCGGTGAAGGAAATTTCGCGGGCGGCAGGAAAGATCAGGCAGGCGTAGAATATAAGGCAAGATGCCGGAAGGAGATAACGTCATGTCCGATGTGCCTTTCTGGCTGGCGCTCTCCCGTATTTCTGTCCTGGGAGCCCGGCGCATACTGCGCCTGCTTCACTTTGCCGGCAGTGCGGAAAAAGCTTTAACCTTGGATGCCGACCAGCTGGCTGCGGCGGGGATACCGCCAAACGTGGCGGCTGTTGTTCTGCAGGAACGTTCCAAGATTGACCCGGAGCGGGAATGGCGGCAGTGCCGGGACTTGGGGATTAATGTTGTCCGCATTACCGATGACGGCTATCCGCCGCTGCTGCGGGAAATCTACGATCCGCCGCCCCTGCTTTTTTATCGTGGGGAACTGCCGCACGCGGAAGATGTGGCGGTAGCTGTTGTCGGCTCGCGGAAAGCCAGTGCCTACGGCAGGGCGGCCGCCGAAAAAATCAGCGCGGGGCTGGCTGCAGCCGGTGTTGTCGTAGTCAGCGGTATGGCGCGCGGCATTGATACTTGTGCTCATTTGGGGGCGCTGTCCGGAGGAGGCAGGACGGTGGCGGTGCTTGGTTCCGGCCTCGATGTCTGTTACCCGCCGGAAAACAGAAAACTGTATGACCGGATTGTGCAAAACGGTGCCGTTCTTAGTGAGTTTCCCCCGGGTACTGCTCCCAAACCGGCACACTTCCCCTTGCGCAACCGTATTATCAGCGGGCTGTCCCGTGCCGTGGTAGTAGTGGAGGCTGCGGCTAAAAGCGGTGCTCTCATTACGGCCGACTGTGCCCTGGAGCAGGGCAGGGAGGTTTTTGCCGTGCCCGGCAGCATTAACAGCAGTATGAGCAAAGGCTGCCACCGGCTGTTAAAGGAAGGTGCTACCCTGGCGGAAGATGCCGACGATATCCTGCAAAGTCTGGGGCTGGAGGCGAAAGCGGCGGCCGGCGAAGAGCGGCCTGCAGGGGCGGAAGGACCCGAGGCCGCCGTTCTCACCGCTTTAGAATGCGAACCTGTACATTTTGACAGCCTGGCCGGCATGACAGGTTTATCTGCGGCGGAACTGCATGCCTTTTTAGTTCAGCTGGAGCTGGAAGGGAAAATAAAAAAGCTGCCCGGGAATTTTTTTCTGCGCGTATAGAGCATAGAAAAATGGTATATGTAGTTATAAATGAAGAGAGAGGTTATCTGGGGGTGCGGCATGGCAGATTATCTGGTTGTGGTAGAATCACCGACTAAAGCAAAAACCATAAAAAAATACCTGGGCAGGCGGTTTCGTGTGGCGGCTTCACTGGGCCATGTGATTGATCTGCCCAGGAGCCAGCTTGGCATTGATATTGAAAACAATTTTACTCCGAAATATATTACCATCCGCGGCAAGGGCGAAATTTTAAAAGCTTTGCGCAAAGAGGCCAAAAATGCAAAGAAAGTTTTACTGGCAACAGACCCGGACCGGGAAGGGGAAGCGATTTCCTGGCATCTGGCACGTGCACTGGGGATCGGGGAAAACCAACCCTGCCGGGTGGAGTTCCACGAAATAACAGCAAGCGCAGTCAAGGAAGCTTTTAAAAAACCGCGTCCGATAGATCTTAACCGCGTCAATGCACAGCAGGCGAGGCGTGTGCTGGACCGCCTCGTGGGCTATAAAATTTCCCCGCTGCTTTGGAAAAAAGTAAAGAAAGGCTTGTCTGCAGGCCGTGTGCAATCTGTTGCCTTGCGGCTGATTGTGGAACGTGAAGATGAGATTACCGCTTTTGTCCCGGAAGAATACTGGACGCTGGAAGCACAGCTTGCCGTGCGCGATGCGGAAATTAAAGCTCGCTACTTCGGTTTTAACGGGAAAAAATCTGTGCCGGCAAATGAAGCTGAAGTCCGGGCGGTGCTGGAAGCGGTAGAAAGCAGTGAATTCCAGGTGGCAGAGGTTCGCAAAAGGGAACGCCGGCGAAAAGCGGCCGCCCCTTTTACTACCAGCAGCCTGCAGCAGGAAGCGGCCCGCAAGCTTGGTTTTACTGCCCGCAAAACTATGCAGATCGCGCAACAGTTATATGAAGGGCTCCCGCTGGGTCCGGACGGAGTAGTGGGCTTGATTACTTATATGCGAACCGACGCAGTCCGGGTTTCGCCTGTTGCCGTCCAGGAAGCGCGTGCTTATATTACCGCAGAGTTTGGCAAGGCTTACATGCCTGTCAATCCGCCTGTCTACCGGACAAAAAAAGGAGCGCAGGAGGCGCATGAAGCAATCCGCCCCACTTCCGCACTGCGCACACCGGCGGCAGTGAGGCAGTATTTGTCCCGTGACCAGTACCGTTTATACAAATTGATTTGGGAACGCTTTTTGGCCAGCCAGATGAGCGCCGCCGTTTATGATACGGTTACGGCCAAAATAATGGCCGGCAAATATGAATTCCGTGCTTCGGGGTCACAGCTCAAATTTGACGGCTTTATGAAATTATATACGGAAGGAAATGACGGCGAGGAACAGGAGGAGGGAGCGCTGCTGCCGGAACTTGCGGAAGGGGAACTGCTTACCTTAAAAAAACTGCTGCCGGAACAGCATTTTACCCAGCCACCACCGCCTTACAGTGAAGCCCTGCTGGTACGGACGCTGGAGGAGAAGGGTATCGGCCGTCCCAGCACATACGCTCCCATTATTGAGACATTACAGGCCAGAGGGTACGTTGTGCGTGAAAACAAAGTTTTTCGTGCCACGGAGTTGGGCAGGGTAGTACTGGAGCAGTTGCTGGAATTCTTTCCCGAAATTTTGGATGTGGATTTTACCGCCCAGATGGAATTAGAACTGGATCGTATTGCTGCCGGTGAACTTGACTGGGTGGAGGTTATCCGCAAGTTTTACGATAGTTTTGTTGTCAGCCTGCGTGCTGCGGAAGAAAAAATGGAGAAAGTTGTCCTTGCCCCCGAAGAAAGCGACGAGACTTGCCCCAACTGCGGGCGGCGTCTGGTTTATAAAATGGGGCGCTATGGCAAATTTTTGGCCTGTCCCGGTTTTCCGGAATGCCGTTACGCCAAGCCGGTAGTTAAAACGCTGGCAGTGGACTGCCCTGAGTGCGGCAAGCTGCTGGTTGAGCGCCGAACAAAACGCGGCAGACTGTTTTACGGCTGCAGCGGCTACCCGGCATGCAGTTTTACGACCTGGGATAAACCGCAGGCGGAAAAATGCCCTCTCTGCGGCTACCTTACCGTGCTCAAGGGAAAAACATTGCAGTGTGCCAACAGCAAGTGTGGAGCCGTTATCAGAGAAGCCAAAGCAAAGATTGTCCGGCAGGAGAAGGATAAAAGCGCCGCCGGTGAAGCAAAAAGTGCGGCAGGCAGGAGGGCTCCCGGTGCATAAAGTTACAGTAGTCGGCGGTGGCCTGGCAGGCGCGGAAGCCGCCTGGCAGGCCGCGGAAAAGGGAGCTTTTGTTACACTTTGGGAAATGCGTCCGCACAAAATGACGCCCGCCCATCACAGCGGTGCCCTGGCAGAGTTGGTCTGCAGCAACTCCTTGCGCGCCGCGGCACTCACCAATGCCGCCGGCCTCTTAAAGGAGGAGATGCGCCGCCTTGGTTCACTGATAATGGCCATGGCCGACAAACACAAAGTCCCGGCCGGCGGCGCCCTGGCAGTGGACAGGGCAGCTTTTGCGGATGCGGTGACTGCGGCTGTTGCCGGGCATCTGCGCATCCGCCTGGTTACAGGGGAAGTTACAGAAATACCGTCCACTGCAGAGGGCCCGGTCATTATTGCCACCGGCCCGCTGACTTCGGCGCCGCTGGCGGAAAAAATTGCCCGGTTGACCGGGCAGGACTCCCTTTATTTTTACGATGCCGCCGCCCCCATTGTGACGGCCGAGTCCGTCAGGATGGAAAAAGTGTTTCGCGCTTCCCGTTATGGCAAAGGGAGTGCGGATTACCTCAATTGCCCCTTAACCGAGGAAGAATACAGGCGCTTTTATGCAGAACTGCGAACTGCCGATGTGCATGAAGGACACTGCGGTGAGGAAGACAGGTATTTCTCCGGCTGCCTGCCCATAGAAGTGATGGCCGCCAGGGGATATGACACTTTGCTTTTCGGACCGTTGAAGCCGGTGGGGCTGATTGATCCGCGAACGGGGAAGCAGCCTTTTGCCGTAGTACAGCTGCGGCAGGACAATGCGGCTGCTACGCTGTACAATCTTGTCGGTTTTCAAACACGCCTGAGGTGGCCGGAGCAGAAAAGGGTTTTCCGGCTAATCCCGGGGCTGGAGGAGGCGGAATTTGTCCGCTACGGTGTCATGCACCGCAATACTTACATCAATGCTCCCTTGCTGCTTCGGCCCACATTGCAATTTATCCGGGAGCCGCGGCTTTTTTTTGCCGGCCAAATCACAGGAGTGGAAGGCTACATTGAATCTGCCGCCACCGGCCTGATAGCAGGGTTGAATGCTGTACGCCTGGTCTTTGGCCAAGAGCCTTTGTTTCCCCCTCCCGAGACGGCGCACGGGGCATTGCTCCACTATATTACCACCGCCGATACAGCGAATTTTCAGCCTATGAATATCAATTTCGGCCTTTTCCCGCCCCTTGGCAAACGTGTGCCCAAAAAGGAACGAAAAGAGCGGCTTGCCAGGCGTGCCCTGGACAGTCTCCGCACCTGGCTTCAGCAGGTGGCGGAAGACCGGCAGTAATATATCACCGGGGAAAATATCACTTATGTGTAATTACACTTGCATTATATGCTTTCCTTATGTTAAAATATTTTGAAAAAGGAGAACGCCGTCGGATGATGGATTTTAGTGACGGTTTTCTTTCCTATCTGGAAAGCCAGAGAAATGCTTCACGGCACACGATCCGCAGTTATGCGGAGGATCTGGCGCAGTTTCTTTCTTATCTTGAAACTGAAGGTCTCACTTTTCCGGAAGGAGTCAGTTACCTGACCGTCCGGCATTACCTGGCTTACCTGAAAGCCAGTGCTTATGATCGCCGGACGATTGCACGCAAACTGTCCGCACTCCGATCATTTTTCCGCTATCTCAACCGGGAAGGACTCCTTGCCGATAAAACTTGGACAGTTGTTTCCACACCCCGTGTTGGCAAAAAATTGCCCACGTTTCTTTATGTTGAGGAGGTATTGCAATTACTGTGCGCACCGGACACGTCCACGCCTGCAGGTCAGCGTGATGCTGCCATTCTGGAAACGCTGTACGCTTCAGGGGTCAGAGTAAGTGAGCTGGTGGCCATGGACGCGGACGATATGGATCTGGAAGCGGGACAAATCGTGGTAATGGGAAAAGGCGCCCGGGAAAGGCTTGTCCCGCTGGGACGTTTTGCCTGCCAAGCGCTTGGCACATATCTACAGTCCGCAAGGGCGCATTTTTTACGCAAGAATAAAAATGGTGACGGGGAAAAAGCACTGTGGCTGAATAAATACGGCAAAAGGCTTTCTGACAGGGGGATACGCCGGATAGTCGACAAATACATCAGGCAGGTTTCTCTCAATCAAAAAATCAGCCCTCACAGTCTCAGACACAGTTTTGCCACGCATTTGTTGAATGCCGGTGCCAACCTGCGGTCTGTCCAGGAGCTTCTAGGTCATGTGAATATCTCCACAACCCAAATTTATACCCACATTACCCGGGAACGGTTGAAAGAAGTCTATCAGCTGGCCCATCCCAGGGCATAAGGATGAGGAAGATGTTTCACGCAACAACGATTGTCGCCGTGCAAAAAGACGGACGCTGTGCCATGGCGGGGGACGGACAGGTGACTTTCGGCGGTGCCACTATCATGAAGCACCGCGCAGTCAAAGTCCGTCGCATCTACAAAAATTCTGTCCTTGCCGGTTTTGCCGGTTCTGTGGCCGATGCTTTTACCCTCTTTGAAAAATTTGAAGAGCAGCTGGAAGCTTTCCAGGGCAACCTGCGACGTGCTGCAGTAGAACTGGCCAGGGACTGGCGGAGCGACAAGGTGCTGCGGCGTCTGGAAGCATTGCTTGTGGTGGCGGACAGGGAAACTTTGCTGGTTATCTCCGGCAACGGTGAAGTGATAGAACCGGATGACGGGGTCACGGCCATCGGTTCCGGCGGCCCGTACGCCTTGGCTGCGGCCCGGGCGTTGTGCCGGCACACAACCCTTGGGGCGGCCGAGATTGCCCGTTATGCTTTGGAAATTGCCGGGGAGATTTGTATTTATACCAATGACCGGATTGTGCTGGAGGAACTGTAAATGGCCGAAAAAAATCAAACTTTTTACGAGGAATTAACTCCCAGAGAGGTTGTAGCTTATCTGGATCAGTACATTGTGGGCCAGAAGGAAGCAAAAAAGTGTGTTGCCGTTGCCTTGCGCAACCGTTACCGCCGCAGGCGGTTACCGGAGGAACTCAGGGATGAAGTGTATCCCAAAAATATTATTATGATCGGTCCCACAGGCGTCGGCAAAACTGAAATTGCCCGCAGACTGGCCAAATTGGTCCGGGCGCCTTTTGTTAAAGTAGAGGCAACAAAATACACGGAAGTCGGCTATGTGGGGCGAGATGTGGAAACAATGATCCGTGATCTGGTGGAAACTTCCATCAGAATTGTGCAGGCGGAAAAAATGAGTGCCGTGGCGGATAGGGCCAAAGCTATGGCTACCGAGCGATTGCTGACTTTATTGCAGCAAAAGCCTGCGAAAAAACGCCCGCAGCAAAACCCGCTGGCTATGCTTTTTGGTCAGGAGCAAAGCAACGGGCCGGAACAGATGGAAGAAGAAAAGGAAGAGTGGCAGTCGGGCAGGGAATACCGGCAGGAGCTCAGACGGCAGCTGGAGGCAGGTCTTTTGGAAGACAGACTGGTGGAGCTGGAAGTGGAAGACAGGCCGCCCATGTTTGATATAGTGGCGAGCAGCGGCCTGGAAGAGATAGGTATTAATTTTCAGGATTTAATGGGGCAATTTTTGCCCCGGAGAAAAAAACTGCGCAAACTGACTGTCCGGCAGGCACGGAAGATCTTGGAGCAGGAAGAAGCGCAAAAATTGATTAACATGGATGAAGTTTATGCCGAGGCTGTTGCCAGAGCGGAGCAGACAGGGATTATTTTTCTCGATGAAATTGACAAAATTGCCGGTAAAAATTCTACCAGCGGCCCGGATGTGTCCCGGGAAGGTGTGCAGCGGGATATCCTCCCCATCGTTGAAGGTTCTACAGTTATGACAAAATACGGGCCGGTCAAAACAGATCATATCCTTTTTATTGCTGCAGGCGCTTTTCATGTGGCCAAACCTTCAGACTTAATACCGGAACTGCAGGGACGTTTCCCCATCCGTGTGGAACTGGACAGCCTGACGCAAGAAGATTTTTACCGTATTCTAACGGAGCCAAACAATGCGCTGTTAAAACAATACACTGCACTTTTGGCTACGGAAGATGTACATGTGAAGTTTACGCATGAAGCTATTGAGGAAATTGCCAAGATTGCCTGTGAACTTAACCAAGAGATGGAAAATATAGGTGCACGCCGTTTACATACCATCCTGGAAAAAGTGCTAGAAGATCTTTCTTTTACTGCTCCGGAGATTCCAGGTCAGGAGGTTGTCATTACCGCACAGTATGTACGGGATAAATTGCAGGGAATTGTACAAAATAAGGATTTAAGCAGGTATATTCTGTAATTTTAAAAAAAAGAAAGGATGATTACTATGGTAATAGAAGAGCTTTTGGAAAAATCGCGTCGAATTAATCGTATTCTTCAGAAAACTGCGGGTCAACATGTGGATTTCGAAGAAGTGGCCGAAGTGTTGCGAAACGTAGTGCGGGCAAATATTTACATTGCTGACCGTAACGGAAAAATATTGGGCTACTCTCTGGTGGATGAATTCGAATGCGAGCTAATGGTCAATAATGTGCTGGAAAACGGTGCTTTCCCTGCAGAATATAACGCCCAGCTGTTAAATGTGGATGAATCAAAAGTAAACCTGCGGCAGAAAAAAAATGACTGTGTTTTTCTCAATGAGACGGAGTGCCTCTTTACTGACAAACTGACAACCATTGTTCCCATTGTAGGCGGCGGCAAACGCCTGGGTACCCTGCTTTTGGCCCGCTTTTCCGAGGAATTTACGGCACAGGATTTAATCTTGGCTGAATATGGCGCCACCGTGATCGGGATGGAAATTTTGCGCATCCGGGCGGACCAAATAGAGGAAGAAGCCAGAAATAAAGCCATAGTGCAAATGGCTATCGGCACGCTTTCCTATTCGGAACTGGAAGCGGTGGAGAATATTTTTGCCGAGCTTAAGGGTGACGAAGGCATCCTGGTAGCCAGCAAGATCGCGGACCAGCTGGGGATTACCCGCTCTGTCATTGTCAATGCCCTGCGGAAATTCGAAAGCGCCGGTGTTATCCAATCACGCTCGCTTGGCATGAAAGGGACATATATTAAAGTGAAAAACCCGTACCTGCTGGAACAGCTGGAAAAACGGAAAGTTGTCAATATTTAACCTCATGATGCGAGCAGCGGCTCGCATCTTTCTTTTTTCCACTGTGTCATAATCCGCAGCCGCCGGTGTTATAATATAATGTTGGATTCCGAAAGAGAGCGGCGGAGGCGAGACATGGGACCAATGAACGCGCGGCGCTTGGAGAGCAGATCATTTCTTTTGGGTGCAGGCAGTGCTCTGGTCCTTTTTGTTCTGCTGCTTGTCTTTGCCGCTGCCATGCTGACATCACGAGGTGTATCCATTCAGCTGGACAGCGAAGATTTGGCACTGCTCATCAGGGAGCAGGTGGAAAGCCAGGCCAAAGCGGCCCTGCCCAGGATGATCGCAGGGGCGAAAGCGGAAATCCCGCGGATTGTGCAGGAACAAATGCAGGATCAGCTTTCCGACCGCATGGAGATTGCCGGTTTTGTTTTCACCATGCCCGCCGAACTACTGCATCAACTGGAACGCAACTTGCAAAAAAATGTGGAAAATGCCACCGGCCGGATTCTGGACGGCATTGATACGGAAACTTTGGCGGCGCAGTTTGCCCAGGATGCTTACAGAATGGTCAGGCAGACGCTCCAGGAAGAATTGCATGGACAAAAATTTATGGTCTTTTTGTTTGACAGGATACCTGTACCTGTTCACGTTATTGTTCACTGAAAGTGCAGGGAGCGAATTATTGCCAAATGCTATGAACTGTGTTATACTACTTGCGGTGTAAAATAAAACACACGCTTGCGGATTGCGGCAGTTGTGCCGGTTAAAAACGGTGCTGCGGCAAAATGATGAAGCGGAGGTCAAACAGAGAGGAGGTGCAGGAGAGATGCCTGTCGTTTCCATGAAGCAGCTTTTGGAGGCCGGGGTGCATTTTGGCCACCAAACACGCCGCTGGAATCCTAAAATGAAGCCCTACATTTTCACGGAAAGAAATGGGATTTATATCATTGATCTGCAAAAAACTGTCCGCATGATCAATGATGTCTATAACTTTGTCCGTGATCTGGCCAGGGATGGCGGCAAAATCTTATTTGTCGGGACCAAAAAGCAGGCGCAGGAATCAATCCAGGTTGAAGCGGAACGCTGTGGCATGTATTATGTTAACCAGCGCTGGCTGGGCGGTATGCTGACCAACTTTAAAACGATCCGCAACCGCGTCAACCGCCTGTTGGAATTGGAAAAAATGGAGGAAGACGGCGTATTCGACGTCCTGCCGAAAAAGGAAGTAATGAGGCTTCGCCATGAATATGAGAAGCTAAATAAATACCTTTCCGGTGTGCGCAATATGCAGACTCTTCCCGATGCGCTTTTCATTGTCGACCCGCGCAAAGAGCGCATTGCTGTTGCGGAAGCAAGAAAGCTTGGCATTCCCATCGTGGCCATTGTCGATACAAACTGTGACCCGGACGAAATTGATTACATTATTCCCGGCAATGATGATGCCATTCGGGCCGTCAAACTGATTGCCGGCAAAATAGCGGATGCAGTCCTGGAAGGATTGGAGGGCCGCCAGGATTACGTCCCGGCTGGCGAGGGCACAGAAGAAGTAAGGGAAGACGAAGTGGAAGAGGAAGCGGAAGCAACCGACGACGCCCCCGCAGAGGTTGAATCTGAAACGCAATAAGACAGACGGCCGGGCGTGAGCCCGGCCTTTTAACAACGTTAAACAGGAGGGTAGTATATGATTCCTGCATCGCTGGTAAAAGAGTTGCGTGAAAAAACCGGAGCAGGTATGATGGACTGCAAGAAGGCGTTGGCAGAAGCCGGCGGCGACATTGATAAAGCCGTTGAAATCTTGCGTGAAAAAGGGCTGGCTGCTGCGGCGAAAAAAGCCGGCCGGATTGCGGCGGAAGGTATTGTTGACTCATATATACATATGGGGGGACGCATTGGCGTTCTGGTGGAGGTAAACTGTGAAACCGACTTTGTGGCTAGGACCGATGAATTCCGTACCTTTGTCCGTGATATAGCCATGCAGGTTGCTGCAAGCAATCCACAATATATTTCCCGGGAAGATGTGCCGCAGGAAATATTAGAGAAGGAGCGGGAAATCCTTCGCGTCCAGGCAGTTAATGAAGGCAAGCCGGAGAAAGTTATAGACAAAATTGTTGACGGCAGGTTGGAAAAGTTTTTTGCTGAAAACTGCCTCTTGGAACAGCCGTTTATCCGTGATACAGATATAACCGTCAAAGAACTGCTGCAGGAGAAAATCGCCAAAATTGGTGAAAATATTTCTATTCGGCGTTTTGTCCGTTATGAAATGGGTGAAGGACTGGAAAAAAAAGAATGCAATCTGGCTGCAGAAGTGACGGAAATGAGACAGTCTAAACAATAGTGTGGAGACAACTGTAAAAAAAGAGCACTACGGTGTTCTTTTTTTACAGGAGAAAAGTCGCAAATGTTGAATAAAAAAACTGGGGGTTGTGCGGCCTGTATGGAAAAGGCAGTTTATAAGCGGATCGTCTTAAAATTGAGCGGAGAAGCGTTGGCCGGAGATCGTGGCTTTGGGATTGATGCCGATGTTTTGCGGGAAACGGCGAAACAGGTTGAGGAAATTTGGAGGATGGGAGTTGAAGTGGCTATTGTGGTAGGCGGCGGCAACATTTGGCGGGGCGCTCCCGCCGGCGAGCGCGGGATGGATCGTGCCACCGCCGATTACATGGGCATGCTGGCTACCGTCCTCAACGCCATGGCGCTGCAGGATGCCTTGGAAGCTCGCGGTGTGGACACACGGGTCCAAACTGCTATCAGTATGCAGCAAGTGGCCGAACCGTATATCCGCAGGCGGGCCATCAGGCATTTGGAGAAGGGACGTGTGGTGATTTTTGCCGGCGGCACTGGCAATCCTTATTTTTCCACCGATACAACTGCCGCCCTGCGGGCGGCCGAGATTGAGGCGGAAGTAATTCTTTTGGCCAAAGGCAAAGTTGATGCCGTGTATGATGATGACCCGTTGAAAAACCCTGCTGCGAAGAAATATACCGAACTGACTTATATTGATCTTTTAAACAAGGGGCTGGGAGTAATGGATTCCACAGCCGCATCCCTGTGCATGGACAATAAAATCCCGCTGATTGTTTTCGGCCTGAATGAGCCGGGTAACATAAAAAAAGTCCTCATGGGAGAAAAAATCGGTACCTATGTAAAGGGGGAATAAAGATGCTTGAGGATGTCTACAAGGACGCCCGTGAACGCATGGAAAAAGCAGTTGCCGTCCTGAAACAGGATTTGGCCTCATTGCGGGCCGGCCGCGCCACACCTGCCTTATTGGATAAGATCATGGTGGATTACTACGGTTCACAGATGCCCATCAAGCAGCTGGCCAATATTTCCGTTCCTGAACCGCGGCTGCTTGTGGTCCAGCCCTGGGATAAAAAGGCTGTGGCAGAGATAGAACGAGCAATCTTGAAATCTGACCTTGGCCTAACCCCCAATTCGGACGGTACAGTTATCCGTCTTGCCATTCCGCAGTTGACGGAAGAACGCAGAAAAGATTTGGTGAAAGTTTGCAGGAAAAAGGCCGAGGACAGCCGGGTTGCCATCCGCAATATCCGCAGGGATGCCAATGAAGAACTGAAACGCATGGAAAAAGCCAGTGAAATTACAGAAGACCAATTCCGTAAAGCCCAGGAAGAAATCCAAAAAATAACGGACAAAATGATTGAAGCAGTCGACAAAGTTTTGGCAGACAAAGAGAAGGAAATTATGGAGGTTTAGCCGGATGCCTGCTGCCGGTCAAATTCCTGACGTACTATGTTTTTATGCTGCTGAAGCGGAAAGCTTGATCCGGGAGAGCGGTTATCGGCCGTCTGTTCAGTACAGCCTGCCTCCTGCCGGGGAGATAAAAGCAGGCTCACTGTTTCGAGTCATCAGACAACGTTCCCAGCCTGAAGCAAATGCAGTGGAAATAACCGTGGCACCCGAGGGCTGGGACTGAGCGATGGGAGTTGCAGCAACTCCTGCCCCCTCCGGCAGAGGGGGTTATTCTTTGGTTGACTAACGAAGTGAGGTGGACGCAGTGCCATTTTCACTGCGACGGCTGCTGCAGCGGCCGCGAACAAAATCAGGACTGCCGCACACGGCGAATAAGCCATATCATGTAGCCATCATTATGGACGGTAACGGACGCTGGGCAAAGCAGCGCGGTCTGCCGCGCACAGCGGGACATCGCGCCGGGATGGCAGCCTTGCGTCGCACAGTCCGTGCCGCCGTTGAACTGGGTATTGGCGTGCTGACTGTTTACGCCTTTTCTACGGAAAACTGGCGCCGTCCTAAAGCGGAAGTAGATTTCCTCATGAACCTGCCCGGACAATTTTTGAAAACCGACCTCCCGGAACTGAAGCAGAATAATGTTCGTATCAGGATGTCCGGCAGCAGGGAGGGGCTGCCTGCACACACTCTCCAAGCAGTTGATGAAGCCATTGCACAAACGGCAGACAATACGGGCATGATTCTCAATTTCGCCCTGAATTACGGCGGCCGGGGGGAAATTATTCGGGCAGTTCGCAAACTGGCAAAAGCCGTCAAAGCAGGTGTACTTGAACCAGAGGAAATAACTGAGGAACTGGTCAGCCGGGCGCTGGACACAGGCGACCTGCCCGATCCCGACCTCCTGATCCGTTGCAGCGGTGAAATTCGGTTAAGTAATTTTTTACTATGGCAATTGGCTTACGCGGAATTATGGTTCACTGATGTTTATTGGCCGGATTTCGACCGCAGCCATCTCTTGGCCGCCATAAATGCCTACAGTAAACGGGACAGGCGTTTTGGCGGTATTAAAGGCGGGGAGGGATTGGATGTTTAGGCAGCGTCTGTTCAGCGCTCTTCTTGTCATCCCGCTTGTTCTGGCCGTCACCTGGGCAGGCGGCTATCTTTTCCTGCTTGCCGTCTTGGCAGTGGCATTTTTGGCCCACAAGGAATTTTTCCGCCTGGCTGATTTATCACAGGCGGCGATTGTGCGTATCCTTCCCGTAGCAAGTCTTATAATTTTGCTTGCCGCCAAAATTTACGGCAAAGACGGCTTGTTTACCGCCCTTTTTGCTTTTTTCCTCCTGGTCCACATCTGGTGGGTTGTATCATTTCCGGCGGATTTCCGTCAACTATTGCTTGTGGTATGGGGGGAGTTCTATCTTTCCGGCCTGCTCTCCTTTTTTATCCTTTTAAGAGACTTGGAAAACGGCCTCATGTATGTAGTGGCACTACTTTTTACTGTTTGGGCGGCAGATTCAGGAGCTTACTTTTGCGGCCTTGCCTTTGGCAGACATAAACTGTTGCCTGCGGTAAGCCCGAAAAAATCAGTGGAGGGTGCGGTGGCAGGGCTTGTTTTTGGCACAGTCTGCCTGGCCCTGCTGGCGCCCGCACTCCGGCTGACACGCCCGGCAGGCGCTTTGTCCGGCCTGGTTTTATCCCTGGCCGGGCAGGCGGGGGACCTGGTGGAATCGGCGTTTAAACGGTGGGCCAACACTAAGGATTCGGGTCATTTCCTTCCCGGCCACGGGGGTGTGCTTGACCGGATAGACAGCCTGCTGTTTGCCGCCCCGTTGGCCTATGCTATTTTTTCTTTTTATTTCTAACGGGAGGGTTTTACAATGAAAACAGTGACAGTGCTTGGCGCAACCGGTTCCATAGGCACACAAGCCCTCTCCCTGCTTGCTGCAAACAAGGAGCGTTATTCAGTTTATGCCTTGACGGCAAACACCAGGGTAGCCGAGCTTGCCCGGCAGGCAAGGGCGCTGCGACCCCAAAAAGTTGTCATTGCCGATCCTGCTCGCTACGGTGAACTGAAACTGGCGCTTAGAGATACAGCGACGAAGGTTGAAGCCGGGCTTGAGGCCGTCTCGGCGGTGGCGGCGGAAAAGACCGGCCAACTTGTTTTGAATGCCCTGGTGGGCTTTGCCGGGCTTGCTCCCACGCTTGCCGCCCTTGCGGCCGGAAACACCGTGGCGCTGGCCAATAAAGAATCCCTGGTAGCAGGCGGCCACCTGGTCATGCCGCTGGCGGCACGGCGCGAGTATTCCCTGCTGCCAGTGGACAGCGAGCATTCAGCTATTTTCCAGTGCCTGCAGGGGCAGGATAAAGATGCGGTGGAGGAAGTAATCCTCACCGCCTCGGGCGGGCCTTTCCGGGGACGCAGGCGGGAAGAACTGGCCGGGGTAACACCCGAGGAAGCTTTGCGCCACCCCAACTGGAAAATGGGGGCAAAAATAACCGTAGATTCGGCTACAATGATGAATAAAGGTCTGGAAGTAATAGAAGCACACTGGCTTTTTGCTTTGGATTACGCTAAAATCAAAGTAATCATTCACAGAGAGAGCATTATTCATTCTCTGGTAGTGCTGCGTGACGGTGCGGTCCTGGCCCAGCTGGGCATGCCTGATATGCGTGTACCCATTGGCTATGCATTATCCTACCCGGAAAGGCTGGCCGGAACTGCTCCCCGGATAAACTGGAAAACTTTACGGGAACTGCACTTTGAACAGCACGACACCGAAAGCTTCCCCTGCCTGGCCCTGGCTTATGAGGCGGGAAAAGCAGGCGGCAGCATGCCTGCCGTGTTGAATGCAGCCAATGAAGAAGCAGTCAAGCTTTTCCTGGCGGGGCATGTTCGTTTCCTGGATATCCCCCGTATAATTGAAACGGTAATGAATAAACATAAAGTAATTCCTTTACCGGATTATACTGTCCTGGTTGAAACAGACCGGCAGGCACGCCGCCTGGCACGGGAATGCGCCGGAAAGAGAGGGTAATTCATGCTGACATTTGTCGCTTCTGTCGTCATTTTCGGTTTGCTCGTTTTTTTTCATGAACTGGGCCATTATGCAGCAGCGAAAAAAGCGGGAATCGGTGTGCTCGAGTTTGCCATCGGTTTCGGGCCGCGTCTTTTTTCCTGGGAGAGGGGGGGGACATCATACTCCCTGCGTGTGTTCCCGCTGGGAGGGTTTGTCCGGTTGGTAGGCGAAGACCCGGAGGAAAGTGAAGAGGAAGGCAGTTTTCAGAAGCAGCCCGTCTGGAAGCGCTTTGCAGTCATAGCTTGCGGGCCGCTAATGAACATTCTGCTCTCCGCCCTGCTTTTTTCCCTGCTGTATTTTGCTTTTCTCGGAGTGCCTGATTATGGCTCCACAGCTATTGGGAAACTTTTGCCCAATGGGGTGGCTGAAAAAGCCGGGTTGCAAAGCGGTGACCGCATTCTCTCCATTGCCGGCGAAGAAGTAAACAGCTGGTTGGAAGTAGTTTCCGTCATTCATGCAAACCCGCAAGAAGAAATTGAAATAGTTTTTATTCGCGGCAACGACATACGCAGCGTTAAAGTAATACCGATGCGCGACCCGCAAACCGGCAACGGGCTGATCGGCATCCAGGCGGAGACCAAATTTTACAATCTGTTTGGCGCCGTCCGGCTGGGTTTTGAACATACATTCTGGCTGCTGCGCTATATTGCCGTCAGCCTGGTCCAGATGGTTACCGGCCGTGTTGCCCCCGATCTGGTGGGTCCTGTGGGCATCATCCACATTGTGGGGGAAGTTGCCAAAACAGGCATTATGAACCTGGTCCAGCTGGCAGCCATTATCAGCCTCAATCTTGGTTTTCTCAACTTGCTCCCCATTCCCGCCCTGGATGGCAGCCGCCTCTTGTTTTTATTCGTAGAAGGTGTGCGTGGCAAACCAGTTGATCCACAAAAAGAATCTTTTATCCATTTTATCGGTTTTACCCTCCTGATCCTGCTGATGATTGTCATTGCCTACCGTGACCTGATGCGTTTTGATATCTTTTTTTAGAGGGCTGAGCAATGATTACCAGAAGTGAGACAAAAGCCGTTCGAGTGGGCGCACTGACAATAGGCGGAGGTGCGCCTGTTGTCATCCAGTCCATGACGAAAACAAAAACAACGGATGTAGACGCCACCCTGGTGCAAATCAGGGAACTGGCCGCTGCCGGCTGCGAACTTGTCAGGGTGGCAGTTCCCGACGAGGCGGCTGCAGCGGCTTTGCCGGCTATTGTTGCCGGTTCGCCGCTGCCGGTGGTGGCGGATATTCATTTTAACTATCGTCTGGCGCTGGCTGCACTGGATGCCGGAGTTGCCAAGCTTAGAATCAACCCGGGCAATATCGGCGGTCAGGAACGACTGGCTGCCGTTGTGGAAAAAGCAGCGAAAAAAGACATACCGCTGCGCATCGGTGTTAATGCAGGTTCACTGGAAAAACATCTGCTTGCGGCCTATGGCGTGTCTCCGCAGGCTTTGGTGGAGTCTGCCGTCAGTCATATTCGTTTAGTCGAGCGTCTCCATTACGACAAGCTGGTTATTTCACTCAAAGCATCCAGCGTGCCTTTGACTGTGGCCGCTCACCGCCTGCTGGCGGAGAAGGTTTCCTATCCCCAGCATCTTGGTATTACGGAGGCGGGATCGGCGTTTAGTGGTTCCATTCATTCGGCGGTGGGCATCGGTGCCCTGCTCTTGGACGGGCTGGGCGACACCGTGAGGGTCTCGCTGACTGCAGATCCGGTGGAAGAAGTCCGTGTGGCCAAAGAAATATTGACGGCTGCCGGTGTCCGCCGTTTCGGGCCGCGCATCATTTCCTGTCCCACTTGCGGGCGTTGCCGGCTCGACATAAAGCGGATTGTCGAGGAAATTACCGCCAAGCTTGCCGGTATGACGGAACCGCTTACGCTGGCTGTAATGGGTTGTGCGGTCAACGGTCCCGGTGAAGCACGGGAAGCCGATCTGGGCATCTCCGGAGGAAAAGAAGCAGGGTTGATTTTCCGTCGCGGTAAAGCAGTGAAAAAAGTGCCGCAGGATAAACTAGTGGCTGAATTTGTCCGCATGGTGGAAGAGCTGGCCGGCAGGAGAGAGGGGCTCGATTGATGATATAAATACTCTCAAAGCAGGATTTTACAGTAAATATCAAGAATATTGAAAAATATCTGCCGTATTGCAGGTGCCATAATGACGGTTTCCGCTGTTGTGCGTTTGTTAAAGAATTGACCTGCGCAGGACGGCCGTAAAAAATAAAAAAAGGAGATGAAAAAGAGTGAATCTGAAAAATTATCCTCGGCGCGAATATGCAATTGACCAATTTACGCAGCCCCATTGTACTGAACTTGAAGGTGAGTCGTTCCATTTTGTAATGGACGACGGCTATGACTATTACCTTAATTTTACTGGCAAGGACACGCTGGAGTGGAATTGGGCCGGTGAAAAAAAGGGGAAAGCCACATATCAGTGCATGAAAGGTGATGACACAACCTATTTGGTGGATTATGAACTTGAGGAGTACCGCAACACACCCAATCGTGTCAATCATCTCTTTTGCATTGACTTGGAGCAAAGACTGGTCACAAGAGTCATCTGTACAATCGGCTGCAATCCGAAATTTCCTTACCTGATTAAAAGCGAGTACACTTTTGGCGCCATTGAAATGGAAGGAATGGAACTGCCTTTTAAACGGCATTGCTTTACAACGGACTTGCTGGGAACCAGGGTGGAGTGGCACTGGAGCACCTTCACGATTACACGCCATATGTATTTCTCTTCCGATTTCTACCGTTTGACTACCAAGGGATCGGAAATTTCCATTAACAGAGATGAAAGCAACATGTTTAATTTCCTGCCCGGCCCGGACGAAGTGGCGCGGTATATAAAAATAAAAGATAAATTGTATCTCTTCTGCCTGACGGAAGACCTGATGGAGCGTGTCTTGCACGAGACCAACCCGCCTTTCCGCTCCAACAACATGATCTTTCTGCAGAATTATGAGCGTATGTACCATGTAGGACGGACTTTCGGCACCATTCTTAATCGTAAGACAAACAAGCTTGTACCTTGCCATATCAGGTTCGGTGCGTTTGGCAACCCTGTTAAATTGCCCGAAAGTTTTGAGAACGCTCCAAACCCATATACCGTCTAAGGCCGGCGGCAAATAAATAAGGAAAGGAGTAAGAGCATGTTTAATCACATATATGATGAAGGCGGCGTCTACATTAAAAACTTGAGCAATACAGCCGACCATTTGGGGATCAGCCAATACCGTTTTCCCCGCAATTATGAACTTGTGGGCAAGCAATTTACCATCAGTGACGGCAATGAAAAGCATCAGCTGCATTTCATCCGGAAAGATTATATGGAACTTGACGGCAAGGGCCGTGAATTTGAGGCTTTAAAACTGGAAGCCACCACTTATTTTGTCCGTCTCGGCTATGATGTTGCCGTGGTCGATCTTGAGCAGGGTCTAATCACCCTTATTCAGAAAGACAAATATTTCTACGGTAAAATCGAAGGCTCGGGGGAATACGACTGGCGTCCCGGCGGAGGAGAACACAAGGATGCAGGCGATGAAATGGTGGGCACAACTGTTGCCTGGGTCCTTGGCTGTGATCGTTATGTGGTTCATGATTTCATTAAAGAAGGCGTCTGTCGTGTAAGCTGGTCACCCCTGAGAGAAGCCACAAACGACCATCCCTGCAAGGCAACAAAAATAAAGGGTCCGCTTTACCTTGTGGATATTAAAGGCTGGGTCCCCTATAACACCTGTGCACCGA
>LSQX01388757.1_pt1 | contig 22578 bp, 18 predicted proteins | sample 654561 | NCBI WGS metagenome assembly LSQX01 (sample SAMN04489861, study PRJNA283612) | anaerobic digester metagenome | isolation source: 4 biogas reactors fed with cattle manure at either 37C or 55C with and... | place: Denmark: Kongens Lyngby | collected 2014
GGGCTGCCCATTATAACCACCGACCGTGGAGGCAACGCCGAGGTAATACGGCCCGGGGAAAACGGTCTTGTGATAACAGAGTTCAATCGTCCGGAGGTCATGGCGGAGAAAATTAAATACCTGCTGGACCATGAGGACATCGCGCAAAGCATGGGTAGAACGGGTAGAAAAATCGCCGAGGAGCAGTACAACTGGGAGAGGGTGGCAAACCAACTACTAAAGCTGTTTGACAGCGTTTAGACAGGGGTATAGACAGGGGGGCGGTTCTTCTGTCTGCGTTATTGTTCGGCCAAAGGGCAGCCCTTTTAAAGGGGGGCTGCCCTTTGGCGTGGGTGCCCGGCGTTTGCCTGCCCTTCAAGGCGAGCTTTTTAGTGAAACAGGGGTGAGGGTATCCATGTTCCTTTGGAAAAATTGTAAAATTATGCTTATATAGCGGGAAAATAATAGAAGCTGTAAAATGGAAATGGAAATGTATGCCCCATTAGACGAGTAATCACTGAGCTACTATTTTATCCTGTGTAGTACTCTTCTATTTAAATGAAGTGCATGGTACAATACAAGATAGGGTTTACATATAAAGGGAAGTGAAATTATGGATAACAAGACCTCCAATTCTTATAAGCTGCAACCCCTAGAAGTGATAAAAGAAAGCCTATGTTTGTATAAGAACAATTACAAGGTCTTATATCCGCCACTTTGGAGGGAGAAACCCGAAGGATCCGGTTCTGTTATTCTGAACGCAGTGAAGAATCTTTTGGGGATAGACATAGGATCCTTTGCTTCGCAAGATCCTTCGCTCCGCTCAGGATGACAGCTGTGTAAAGTCGTTATCGCTTTATATATAGAACAAAGACGATGTTTTAAGAGGTGCCGCAGGAGAATTATATTAGTCTTAAGGAGTGTATAGATTTATGGTGAACGGAAAAATGAAAAAACAACCACCATCCATAGACGAGTGGCTAAAAGAAGCAAAGGCCCACCCGGCCGCTTTGCAGGAAGGGATGTTTTTAGTACATAACGGCGTTGTGCGCCAAACGCCTAAAGCCAAGGTGCGCCAGGGAATTGATGACGGCTCGGTGGTAAAGGGCATGGAATTTGCCTATGACGCAGCAAAGGTTGATGCGGCGATAGCTGAGACCTATAAGATGCACGGCATCTTCCTTGTCAGGGTTTGGCTTAATGAAGGACAGCTGGAACTTGGCGACGATATTATGTATGTGCTGATAGGCGGGGACATAAGGCCCCATGTTATTGACGCTCTGCAATTCCTTGTAGGAAAGATTAAAAACGAATGCGTCACCGAAATTGAACAAAAATAGCGGCTTTCGAGACATAGGCAAAGGATGAGCGGAAGGTATATTTAATTGTGTATAATGGGAATGTCAGAAACCGGTACAAGCAGTGCCGGGTTCTTTATGGTACACTAATATTCAGACTATTAAGCATGGCTGCCCCCTGTGGAGACGGTGAGACGGTGATGATTATTTGCGCAGAGCCTGACGGAACATAGAGCCTGGCGGGATGTGGATTTTGGAGGGATGCGGCCTTATAAATTAAAGGATGGGAGGCGGGAGGATGGCCTTTGATGAGCTGGTTGTTTCAAGAAGAAGTGTGAGGCAGTATAACGAGAAAAATGTGGAGAGGGATAAAATTGAGGTGCTTGTTAATGCGGCAATGTGGGCTCCCACAGCGGGGAACCTCCAGCCACTGCATTTTGTGGTAGTCCGGGATAAAGGGGTTCTCGAAAAAGTGAAACTGTTCTCGCCGGGAATGCCAAAAACGGCGCCCTGTGTAATAGCAATCTGCGCCGACCTTGAGGAGGCAAAGCTAAAGGGCGGGGAGTTTGCGAAGAAAATTGCACCCGTTGATTCGGCCTTTGCGGCACAGAACATACTGCTTAAGGCGCACCATTTAAGGCTTGGGACCTGCGTGGTAAAGTCCTATAACGAAAAATCCATAGCCCGGATATTGGGGCTGCCCGGCGAAATGGCGGTACTTATGTTAATAGCGGTAGGCTATTATGATAAACGGCCAAAGGCACCGGTAAGAAAGAGCCTTTCAGAGGTACTCCATTATGAAAACTGGGAAGGCGGGCTGAAGCAGGATGAATAAAAAGGACCAGGCAAGGATATTTACGTTTCTGCTAACAAGTGCAAGGGGATGCGTGGATGAGCCGCCCCTCTACGGGCCGCTGAGATTGCTGGAGGTCTATTCCCTACTGCTTGAAATGCTAAAACCTGAGGAAACCGACGGATTTTATTACAAACTGAACGAGAAGATAGAGGAACTGAAGGACAAGTGTATGGAGGATGAAGTCCAGTTTGTTGATGGACTGGATCGGGTGCTTGAAGAACTTACCGATCATGTAATGGACATGTAGCCTAAAAAAATTTCGTCGCAGGGCCGAGAACGGTAAATAGGGAGGGATAATTATGAGCATCAGTGTAAGGGAAGCCCTAAAACTGGACTGTTTTGAAGGGGTAAAGCTTATAGCGGGGCAGTCCGGCCTTGACAGGATGATAAACCGTGTAAGCGTTTTGGAAAGCCCCGACCTGGACGATTTTTATACTTCCATGGGAAAGGGCGATTTCTATATTTCAAGCCTTTACGCGGTAAAGGATGACACCAAGGCCCAGATGAATACCGTCAAAATGCTGGTGGGCACCAATTCAAGCGGCTTGTGTCTTATAGACCTGTATATGAACGACCTGTGCCCCGAAATAAAGGAATATGCCGATAATGAGGGCTATCCCATTGTGATGATATCCAATTTTGTGCCCTATGCCGCGGTTATTACCGAAATAATGGATGCAATTATTGAGCACAAGGAGGATACCATTACCGAGATGACCATAAGAAACCTTCTTGTGCCCACTGTCACCGGGCAGGAGGTGTGCGACACAGCAAAGAGGATAAACAACAAATTAAGGGACAATATAGGAGCCCTTTACCTTAAGGCGGACCCGGGAGAAGAAGTGGGGGTAGAAGCTCTGAGGCATGGCTTCAGGGATAGGGAGCACTGGTCTTTTTTGAAGTACGAAGGCGGCATCCTCATTATAATGAGTTTTGGCAAGGAGCCCAAAGAGCGCATAAATATGCAGCTAAAACAAGTTATTGAAAGTATTGATTATTACCTGAATAGTTACAACCTGGGCATCAGCAGGTTTCACAAAGGGTTAGGCAACCTCAGCACATGTATAAGGGAGGCACTTATCTCCTGCGAAGTGTGCGAAGGAAGAAACGAAAGCAAAGTCTACTATAACGACCTTGGGGTGTACCGGCTGCTGATGCTTCTAAAGGACGAACCCGAGCTTAAGAGGTACCACGATGAAATAATGGCACCCCTTGCGGACTATGATCAAAAAAACGGAACAAGCCTTGTGAGCACGGCAATATCCTATGTGGACAACGACGGTGATGTGGGAAGGACTGCTATAGACCTGTACCAGCATCAGAACACCGTTAGGTATCGCTTGAATAAGATAAAGGAAATACTGGACATGAAGGAAATGGGTGTCAGTTTTTATGAGAAATTATCAATAGCAGTAAAGATTCATAAAATATTGGGCTAATCTTTGTGAATATAACAAACGTCAGGACGTATGTTTGTAATATTAACAAAGGATAATCGATTCCGGTATAGAACTTCTAATATTTATACAATGATGGAGTGCGGCTATCACCTGGAAACTATGCACGGCCATTTCATTAAAACGGCTAGACTATAAGGATTATGACGATAAAGAGCGGTACCGGGGGTAAGGCGTACTGTAGGTTATTATAATCAGGGGGTGTATAATTATGAAATTATTGTTAAGAAAGAAAAGTATCCTTTTAACGGTGATATCCATAATGCTGGTGGCTTTAACCCTGTCCGGCTGTGGAGGAAGCGATACCGGAGAGGATACGGTAGGAGACCAGCCCAAGATAGCGTTTTACGCTTTCAACAGCGAGCCTATACTTGATTGGGACCCAAGCGTGGAGTATTCCAACGGTATAGTAGTACTTAACAACATATACGAAACACTGCTAAGGTATGAGCCTTTAAGCGAAGAGGTGATACCGGTACTGGCAACCGAGTATTCCAAGAGCGATGACGGCCTTACCTGGACCTTCAAGATAAGAGAAGGGGTTAAGTTCCATGATGGAACGGACCTGAATGCCGAGGCCGTTAAAATATCCATTGACAGAACCATGGAACTGGGCCAGGGTGCTGCTTTTATCTGGGACCCGGTGGAAGAGATTGTGGTCAGAGATGAGTATACAGTAGACTTTAAGCTGACGTATCCGGCACCCCTTGACCTTATAGCCAGTTCGGGGTATGCGGCATTTATAATGTCACCCCAGGCTATAGAGGCCAATCCCGAGGATTGGTTCTCCCAGGGCAATGAGGCGGGAACCGGGCCTTATATGCTTCAAAGCTTCAAAATGGGTGATGAGGTTGTCATGACTAAGTTTGACGATTACTGGAAGGGATGGGAAGGCGATCACTTCGACAAGGTTGTAATAAAGAAGGTTCCGGAGACCGCGTCAAGGCGCCAGCTGGTTGAAAAGGGGGAAGCCGATGTAACTATGGAGCTGCCCTATGAAGATATTGAAGCCCTTAAGGGCAATCCAGCGGTAAACGTGATGGATGTGCCTTCCTTCCAAAACCTGTTGGCGTTTCTGAATACCGAGAAAGCGCCCCTTGACGATAAACTGGTAAGACAGGCTCTGTCCTATGCATTCCCATACGGGGACGTGGTGGAGTACGCGATGGGCGGATACGCAACCCAGGGCAGGGGATCTATCCCGGCGGGGCACTGGGGCCACGGCAAAGACCTGTTTCAGTACCAGCATGACCTGGACAAGGCCAGGGAATTGCTTGCTCAGGCCGGGTATCCCGACGGTGGTTTGGAGCTTCTGCTAACCTATATGGCCGGGGACGAGGCGGAGAAAAAGACCGCGGAACTGTTTAAAGCAGAACTTGCCAAGATAGGTATCCACCTTGAAATAAGGGGTATGCCGTGGGAGAGCCAGTGGGAGCTTTCAAAGAACCCCGACCCGGAAAAACGGCAGGATTTGCTGGTAATGTACTGGTGGCCGGACTATGCCAGCCCCTACAGCTGGCTCTACAGCCTGTACCACAGTGAAGAGGAAATCCTGTTCAATATGGCATACTGGAAAAACGCCGAGTTTGACCGGTTGATTGACCAGGGTAACGAAGTAAGCGGTATAGATATTGGGGAAGCGGAAAACCTGTATATCCAGGCCCAGGAAATACTTGTAGACGAGGCACCCTCGATATTTGCATATGATAAAAGATATGTATGGGTTACAAGCAGCTCCTTCAAAGGGTTTGAGAGCAACCCCATATATCCTAATGTGGTATTCTTCTATGACACGTACCGTGAATAGAATTTAAAGGGGCTAATTACCAGCCCCTTTTTCAAATCTTTCTTGAGGGGGTGAGGTTTTGAAGTCGTTTATCGCAAAAAGAATCATACTGGGAATGCTGGTCTTGTTCGGAGTAGTACTAATTACGTTTGTGCTAACCAGAGTAATCCCCTCAAACCCTGCCGCCCAGTGGGTGGGACATCGTGCAACCCTCGAGCAGATTAAAGCAGCAGAGATTGAACTGGGTCTGGACAAACCCTTATATGTCCAACTGGGTAAATATCTGGCCGATTTGTCAAGGGGTGACCTGGGACGCTCGCTGCGTTCGCATCAGCCGGTATCGGCAGAGCTTAAGGCATATCTGCCGGCCACTGTGGAACTGGTGCTTGTGTCCACCATAGTGGCAATGTTTATAGGTATACCCCTTGGGGTGGCATCCGCCAAAAGAAAGGACCAAATGGTGGACCACATAAGCAGGTTTTTCTCGGTGGGTGCGGTGTCTCTGCCTACCTTTTGGGTGGGTATGTTCCTGCAACTTATATTCTACCGATGGCTGGAGATTTTCCCTCTGGGAGACCAGCTTAGCATGGGCATAAAGCTTACCCGCGACATTCCGCATATTACCGGGTTTTTGCTGTTTGACAGCCTAATAACCGGTGATTTTGTGGTTTTCAAGGATGCCCTGGCCCATATTATACTGCCGGGCATAACCATTGCGCTGTATCCTATAGGGCTGGTGGCCCGTATGACCCGCTCGGCACTTCTGGAGATACTTGATGAGGATTATATAAGGGCTGCCCGGTCCTATGGACTGCCCGAAAGGATGGTACTGTGGTCCTATGCGCTTAAGAATTCGCTGGGCCCGACGGCTACCGTGGTGGCGCTGTCCATAGGTTATACCCTTGTAAACACATTCCTGGTAGAAGCCATATTCAGTTGGCCGGGAATAGGAAGCTATATATCATCGGCGGTAATAAGCCTTGATTATCCCGCAATCATGGGGGTTACTATATTTTCGGCCTGTGCCTATGTGGTGCTAAACCTGGTAGCGGACGTCATTATTGCTCTGGACCCGAGAGTCCGGGTATAGGGAGGTGTGCAGCATGACCAAAAGCCTTGGAATAATAAAATCAATTAAACCCAGAATAAGGGAGGTCAGACTGTCCTTACACCTGTTGGGCAGAAACAGGTTGACCCGGTTGTCGCTGGGCGTGGTTATTCTTCTGATACTCACCGCGCTGGTATCGCCCTTTATAGTTCCCCATCCGGAGCATATAGAGAAAGAGACCAACCCGGTAGACAAACTGCAGCCCCCCTCCGGCAAATACTTTTTCGGAACCGATGAGCTGGGCAGGGATATATTCAGCCGGGTCATTTACGGTACAAGGATATCGCTAAAGACAGCACTGGTGGCGGTAGGCCTTGCCCTTATAATAGGGATACCCCTAGGGGCAATCGCCGGTGCCACCGGTGGATTAGTGGACGAAGTCATTATGAGGATTACCGATATATTCTTAAGTTTCCCGCCCCTGCTACTGGCCATTGCAATAGCCGCATTTCTTGGTCCCAGCCTTGAAAATGCAATGCTTGCCATAGCCGTATCCTGGTGGCCATGGTACACAAGGCTTATTAGAGGGCAGGCCGTTTCCATCAAGGAAAGGCAGTTTGTTAAAGCGGCAAGAGCCATAGGGACCCCTCCCATAAGGATAATATTCGGGCACATAGTGCCCAACTGCATAGCACCGGTAATAGTCCAGGCATCAATGGATATAGGCGGAGTAATACTCACCATTGCTTCGCTCAGTTTCCTGGGCCTTGGTGCACAATCGCCCACTCCCGAGTGGGGGCTTATGGTGAGCACCAGCAGGAACTATTTTCTGAACGCTTGGTGGTACAGCATCTTCCCGGGCCTTGCCATCTTTATAACGGTTTTGGTCTTTAACCTCCTGGGGGACGGTTTAAGGGAGATACTGGACCCTAGGACCAGGAAGATATAAGGGGTGGGAATTGTGAGCGGATATTTTGAAATAGAAAATCTGAACGTGGGCTTTAAAACCTTTGAGGGAGAAAAAAATGTACTTGATATTGATTCCCTTGTCCTGGACAAGGGAGAGACCTTCGGAATAGTCGGGGAAAGCGGTGCCGGTAAAACGGTGCTGGCCCTGACAATACTGCGTCTGCTGTCCACTCCTCCGGCTGTTATCAGGAGCGGCAGTATAAACTTTAATGGGGAAAACCTGCTACAAAAGACCGAAAAGGAAATGCGGCGCATCCGGGGAAGAAAGATATCCATGATATTTCAGGATCCAATGTCCACCTTAAACCCTGTATTTACGGTAGGGGAGCAAATTGTACGGGTGTTTATGAACAATAAAAAGCTTTCCCGGAAAGAAGCTGCCAAGGAAGCCCTAAGCATGATAGACATGGTAAAGCTTCCGGATGCCGGCAATATTATGGGCAAGTATCCCCATGAGCTGAGCGGTGGCCAGAGGCAGAGGATAGTAATTGCCATAGCCCTTTCCTGCGGAGCGGAATTTCTGATAGCCGATGAACCCACCCGCAACCTGGACGTTACCATCCAGGCGGGGATATTGAAGCTGGTGGCGGAACTGCAGAGGGAGCTGGGGGTTACGGTACTTTTTATCGCAAACAACCTTGGCCTTGTTTCGGTTATATGCAACAGGGTTGCAATACTTCATGAGGGAAGGATTATTGAGACGGGTAAGGCAAGGGAAGTACTAAGGGGCTCCAGGCACCCCTACACTCATACCCTGTTAAACGCAGTACCCGGCGGCAGTGTTGAAAGGGTTCTCCCCGGCGTTTTAATGCCCGGGGGTGAAAAAGGTACATCCGGCGAGGGATGCAGGTATTATTCCAGGTGTCCCGAAAGGCAGGATATTTGCCGGGCTAGGGTACCGGACCCCGGGGAAATAAGCGGGACTCACACGGTGGCCTGCCATAGGGCGTTCAAAGGAGGTGAGGCTGGTGCCAAAGAATATTCTGGAAGTTAAAGATTTGAAAAAATACTTTCCCATCCGGAGCGGTTTTTTTTCAAAGCCGGTTGCGTGGGTCAAAGCCGTTGACGGTGTTAGTTTTGAGATGCAGCAGGGCGAAGTACTTGGGCTGGTTGGCGAATCCGGGTGCGGTAAGACCACTTTGGTAAACGTCCTCTTAAAGCTGGAAGAACCAACCTCCGGGAAGGTGTTCTTTGACGGCCTGGACCTTTTCAACATGGACAAAAAGGACTTAAGGAGAATAAGAAAACACCTGCAGATAGTTTTTCAGGATCCTTTTTGGTCGCTTAATCCCAGGCTGCTAATAAGGGACATCGTGGGTGAGCCCATTAAGGTCCATACCGAGCTGGGCGGTGAAGAGCTTGTGAAAAGAGTGGGCAACCTTCTGGAAATGGTGGGATTGCCAAGGGACGGTGTGTATATGTATCCCCACGAATTCAGTGGCGGGGAGAGACAGCGCATCGCGATAGCCCGGGCACTGGCCTTAAGCCCAAAACTGGTGGTGCTGGACGAGCCCACTTCATCCATAGATATACTATCGCAGGCGCAGATACTGGAGCTTTTGAAGGAGCTCAAAAAAAGTCTGGGGTTAACTTACATCCTGATATCCCATGATTTGAGCGTTGTGAGCCACATGGCAGACAGGATAGCGGTAATGTACCTGGGCAAGATGGTGGAATACGGCCCCGCGGAGCAAGTTTTCAGTCAGGCCGCCCATCCCTATACCCAGGCGCTTTTTGCCGCCATACCCACCCTGGATACCGAGGGTATAGATTCCATTGCCACCATCGAGGGTAATGTACCCAGCGCGATAAACCCTCCCTCCGGGTGCCGGTTCCATACCCGGTGCCCTATGGCAAAGGATATTTGCAGCCAGAAGGAGCCGGCTATGGTCCGGTTGGGCGGAGGACATACGGCCGCCTGCCATTTTATTAACCAGAAGTAATCAGAGGCGGATTCTTCGGGTTCCACCCTCAGAATGACAGTTAAGAACGCCCTCTTAAGCGACAGAGTCGGATTCTTCGGGCTTCGCTTATTAAGAATGACAAATAATAACGTCTTTGGAGTGACAGGTAAAGGAATGTAATACTATTAGTGCTTTGTATATAGATTCGCAAGCTAAAATTTGGAAACGTGAGGGATATCCCTGTTGATTGTAACATTTCCAGTACGGTGGAAGAAGGGGCCTGGAAATGGGTCTTGGATTTGGTGTGGACTATATACCAATAGAAGACAGTATAAAGCGAAGGAGGAGTTTTTGATGGCGAAGTTGTACGAGTATGAACTGGGGAAGGCGGCCGACGTGCTTATGAGGGACATGTTTGCCGTAAAGCCGGGGGAGACGGTAGTAATAACCGCCGACACCGAGTCGGATGAGAGGGTGGTAAACGCTGCGGCAAGGAGCGCCTTTGCCCTCGGGGCAAAGCCCATGGTTATTTGGCTGCCGGCGGCAAAGGGCGTGGGCAAGGCTGCGGATCCCATGCTGCCGGTGGACGCGCTGGCGGGGGTACTGTGCCATGCGGACGCCTGGGTAGAGTTTAATAACAAGTGGCTTTTATACTCCACTCCCTTTGAGATAGCTATGAAGGAAAATCCAAGGCTTAGGTACCTGTGCCTGGTGGGTATGGATACCGACCTTATGATAAGGACTATTGGAAGGGTTGACAAGGGAAGACTTTCAGTTTTCCTGCACCGGGTTGCGGATATGACCGGCAGTGCCAGCACCATGAAGATAACAACGCCCGCCGGTTGCGACCTTGAGTTTGAGATTGAGCCAAAGCACAAACTAAGCTGTGACGACGGTAGCGCCAATGTACCCGGCATGCACATGCTGGCCGGACAAATTTGCTTTATACCAAAACTTAGCAGCATAAACGGCACGTTGGTGTTTGACGGTGCGCTTATGCCGCCCTGCGGGCTGCTCAAAGAACCGGTAGTACTAAAGGTGGAAAAGGGAAGGGTTACCGACATTAGCGGCGGCAGCCAGGCGAAAGAGTTTAAGGCATGGCTGGAGAGCTTTGACGACCCCAACATGTTCAGGCTGGCCCATGGATGCTACGGCTTCAATCCCGGCGCAAAGCTTACCGGAAACATACTGGAGGACGAGCGCGTGTGGGGCTGTACCGAATGGGGCCTTGGGTATCTAAGTCCCATAGACGCGCCGCCTGAGGGCATAGACGCCAAGTCCCATACCGACGGGATATGCCTTAATTCAAGCGTACGGCTGGACGGTGAGATGATACTGGACAAGGGACGGGTGGTCCATCCGGAGCTTAAGGCCATGGCGGATGAAATACTTAAATAGCGGATTATCATAAAGCCTGGAAGGGAGCATAAGACTATGAAGAAACTAAGCAAGCAGAACGTTTACGATATACTTGTCGGGTGCACAATACTGGGTACCGGCGGCGGCGGGAGCCTTGAGGAGGGACTTAAGCTTATAGACAAAGCCTTACAGGCTGGCAAAGAGTTTGTGCTGGCAGACCTTAACGAGGTGCCGGACGATGCAATGGTAGGTATCCCCTACCGGTGCGGCGCGGTTTCACCGGAAACGGTGGAGAATCAGAAGCAGTACAAGGAGTTGCCCAGGATAGCGGAGGAACCGGCCCTTAGGGCCCTCGAAGAAATGGAAGAATACTTAGGGCAGAAGTTTTACGGGGTTATGTCAACCGAACTGGGTGGTGGCAATACGGCTATTGCCTTTTACACCGGGGCAATGCTGGGCAAATATATAATTGACGCCGACCCCGCCGGGAGGTCGGTGCCCGAGTTGCAACATTCCACCTTCTATATAAATGGTCTACCTATACATCCCATTGCGGTGGTCAACGAGTTTGGCGACGTTGCCATCGTGAAGGAAGTGGTAAATGATGAAAGGGCAGAAGCTCTTGTACGTGCCATGGCGGTGGCAAGCGGTAACTCGGTGGGCGTTGTGGACCATCCGGCAAAGATAAGCGATATCAAGGGTGCCGTAATACCCGGGGCCATATCCTATGCGCTGAAGATAGGCGAGGCCTACAGGAGGTCAAAGGAAGCAAAGAGTGACCTTGCCGCCGAGGTGGCTAAGGCCGGCGGCGGCTACGTTCTATTTAAGGGAAGGGTGTCCGACTACAACTGGGATACGGTGGACGGGTTCACCATAGGCGATGTTTCCATTGACGGCGATGGGGAATATGCCGGCTCCAGCTATAAAATATGGTACAAAAACGAGCACATAATATCATGGAGGGACGGCGATGTGGACGTTACCGTACCCGACCTTATATGCATTATAAATGACGATACCGCAGAGCCTCTCACCAATCCTAACCATCAAAAGGGAATGAGGGTGTCGGTTTTCGGGCTTCCTGCCCCTAAGGAATGGCGTACCGAAGCGGGACTAAAAGCCTTCGGGCCAAGGCATTTCGGTTATGATTTTGACTATATTCCCATAGAAGAAAAGTATAGCTGATTTTCAAACAAACCACTATACATCAAAAGGGCAGCCTGTTAGCGGGGGCTGCCTTTTTACTATGATTTTTTAAAGCTAAAAGAAATAAAATAACAAGGCCCCGGGATATACTAATTCCGAGGTGATTATTATGGAAAAAGGGCTGATAAGGAAGTCACTGTTTTGTTTTGTGCTGGCTTTGGTATTATTAATGGGCATGTCAACCGCCTGTGGCCGGAGGGAGCAGCGTCCGGTGCAGGAGGAAAAAAAGGAGAACATACCAACACCCTTAATAAAAATAGTGGAAAACTCCCAGTCCATAATAGAGAGAATGGAAAAGCTGCACAAGGAGATGCAAAACCCCGCCCAGCCCCAAGGCGAAGGCGGCGGTCAGGGCGGGGAACAGGGCAGCGGCGGCGGTGGCGGCAAAAGCAGCGGTGAGGAAGGCGATGGCCAGGGCAGTCGCGGCAAAATAGGAAGCGTGGGAGACGGAAGATACCAAAGCGGTAGTGGTAAATTCGGTGGCTTAGCTGGCCTGTGGCTTCAAAGCAGTCGTGGAGAAGCCGGTGGGGGTGGAGGTGGCGGCGGACAGAGCCCACCCGACCCGGAGCAGCAGAAAAAACAAAGGATTGACAAGATGTGGGAGGACACCTTAAAGACGGTGGAGGATACCCACAAGCAGTGGAACGACTATGAAAGCACCGCCGTAAAGGATAACGCCAGGAGTGACAGCATTATTAGGTTCGAGAACTATCTCAATACTCTTACCGTAGCGGTAAACCAAAGGGACCCGCTGGCCGTCATGGACGAAGCAAACGGGATGCTACTTATTGCTGCCGATTTCCTTGCCCTGTACCGTAACAATCCGGATTCCGAGGTCGCCAGGGTAAGGCACTATGTGCAGCAGGCCTGTATAGATGCAAGGCTGGACAGATGGGCCCAGGCAAGGCAAAGCGTTAGCTCTGCCAGGCAGTCGGTGGAGAAACTGGAACAAAAAGCGGGACTGGGGGAGGAGGATAAGGGGCTAATAGACAAGCTGAGGCTGTCAATCGACAACCTGGGAAACGCAATGGAGGATAGAGACCTGGACCTTTTGAAGATTAAAAAGGATATTGCCCTTACAAACCTAGATGAGGTTGAGAAAAAAGCTAAGTAGAATATAGCTGAGCAGCGACACGGGATAAAGCATTGCCGGTAATAGGCGGGCAGGGGGTAAGACCCCGCCTGCCTATACGTCGCCCTCCTCGGGGACTATGCAAATTATGGACAATTTACCGGTACCGTTATTTGTAAAGTTGTGTTCCTTGCCGCCGGGAACATAGGCAAAGGAGCCCTCTTTTATAGAGTGCTCGGCACCGTCTAAGTATAGCGTACCGCTTCCTTCCAGCACATAGTTTATATGGGGCCAGTCGTGGGTGTGCCTTGGGGTATTACCACCCTCGTCGATATCAAACACCCTCATCACATAACCCTCCCAGCCCTCGGAGGGGGAGATGAGCACCTTTTTCGTGGCTCCGCAGGCCCCCGGAGCACATACCTTTATTCCTTTCACATCGTTAACATGGGATACTATCATTTAAGACACCTCCTTGGTTTTTTTCTATTTCCTATTATATAATACCCCAGGCGAAAACCAAACGGTTAATTGCCGGTATGCCAGGCAGGAGTCCCGCTCTAATGCGTGGAATAGTATAAATAAAGCCCCGCAGGTGCTATGCCGGCGGGCTACGGATACAAAATACCACAAAAGAGGTGCGTATTGATGAAGATAGAGTGTAACGATATTGTGGTTTTTAAAACCCCGGACAGCGTGTTCAAATCGAGGGTATCAAAGGTGGATGGGAACGTGATAAAGCTATTTGAAGAGGATGGTTCCTACCGACAAATGGCCCGAAGGGACCTTGTACAAATGGTGGAAAAGGGCTTTGCCCGTATAAATCCAGTAAATAATGGGGATGAGGGTCATGACTTCAAAGCACAACCCCCGTCTGAGTGATTCTACCGTCTTTGAATACTTATGTTGCCCGATACCGTTTGGATATCTATGCTGCTACTGCCGTTCCCAACCGTGCCCTTTAAACCACGTTTGGGCTGGGTGCCCGTTACTGTAACGGGGAAATCGCAGTCTATTCTGCCGGATACGGTGTCGGAATCCAATTCGAAGGCGGCACCGTCCGGAAGGCGAAGGGTGAGGCTACCGGAAACCGTTTTGCCGGTGACGTCCGAGGAAAATTCACTGAAAGCTGCGTCCAGGGAACCGGATATCGAATAGAAATCCAAGTCTCCGCTAAACCCACTGACCTGTATATCACCGGAGGTGGTTTTAACCGAAGTGGCGGCAGTATCCACTGAAAATACTCCTATATCCCCTGAAATTGATTTTGCGTAAAGCCGGTTTAAGCTAAAATCACTTAATTTTATTGCACCGGATGTAGTTTCAAGATTTATGTCTCCACCAAAGCCGGAGGGTACATATACGTCCACTGCAACAGTGTTTCTATTAATTGATACATTGGGCCTGGGTTTTGCTTCAATCATCAGCGTATCACCCTTAAGCTGCGCCTCAAGCTTTACCGGTTGTCCGGATACGGTGGACACCGTTTCGCCGTGCAGGTGAGCCCTTACCTGCTTTCCCTCCGATGCGATAATGTTTATGTCAGGGCTGACGGTTTTTACCCGTACCTTACCTATATCATTGGCCGGGAATACCTTTTCCTGGTCTACCGTACCGGTAAAGCCTACGGCGTTTAGTTTTGGTATCGGATTACCCGGCGTAAAGCCGGTAATTACTGCAGTCACCGCTGCTACGGTTAAGCCGGCAGCCAGGATAACAAGAAGCCAAAGCACTGTTTTCTTAATATCCATTACATTTCCTCCCCGTTTACTAAAAGGTAAGGGTACACACCTCCCTTTTTACAGTCTGGTCCAAGGGTCGTAGGAATGTCCCCATTTATGTAATAAAGTCAACTTTATGATGATTTGCCGTGATACATTCTATCACAAGGCGGCGTATTGTAAAAGATATATAATAACATTTTTTACCGTTTCTGCAAACCGCCTGTTTATTGTAAGCTGCTGGCACTGGCTACGGGCAAAAAGGTATTGCAAAATTGAAAAATTTGTGTATAATAACTACATATGTTTATATATATAACGTGATAAAGACTTTACACAACTGTCATCCTGAGCGAAGCGAAGGATCTTATGTCTGCCTCCAAAAGCTTCTCGGGCTTCGCCCTCTTAAGCGACGGAGTCGGATTCTTCGGGCTCCGCTTCTTAAGAATGACAGATAAAGGAATGTAATATTATTAGTGCGTTATATATTGATACGGGCAACGGCGTCCGATGAGCGCGGGGTGTACCCCCTTTCTCTTGGGCGTTTTTTTATTCCAATCGGGGACATTCATATGGGCAGTGGGATGTGAGATACGGGAAGGGGGAGTTTTGAATTTCTCCGAAGCAATACTTAAAAACCCACATCTGACTTCTCACCTCTCACATCACAGTGTGGGGTGTCCCCATACCTTAAAATAAGGAGGGTGCTTATGACTGCAAAAATGAACAAACATGATGTACTAAAAAAGGCGAGGGAAATGGACATCCAGTTTATCCACCTTCAGTTTACAGATATACTGGGGGTAATGAAAAACGTGGCCATCACCATTGAACAGTTGGAGAAGGCACTTGACAATGAAATCATGTTTGATGGTTCTTCTATAGACGGATTTGTGCGAATAGAAGAATCCGATATGTACCTTATTCCCGACCCCTCTACCTTTGTGGTCTTTCCTTGGGTTTCCAACGCAAGGGAAGCAAGGCTTATCTGTGACGTTTATACAAAGGAGGGTAGGCCCTTCGCCGGTTGTCCCAGGAATACCCTCAAAAGGATTCTGAAAGAGGCGGAGGATATGGGCTACAGGATGAACGTGGGCCCCGAGTGCGAGTTCTTCCTGTTCCACACCGATGAAAGGGGCAGGCCATCGCTGGAGACCCATGACAATGCGGGCTATTTCGACCTGGCACCGGTGGACCTGGGCGAAAGTGCCCGAAGGGATATGGTTCTTACCCTTAAAGAGATGGGCTTTGAAATAGAGGCATCCCATCACGAAGTGGCCCCGGGACAGCACGAGATTGATTTCAAGTACGATGATGCTCTTACAACGGCGGACAATATTATGACCTTTAAAATGGTAATAAGGATAATAGCCCAAAGGCACGGTCTTCATGCCACCTTTATGCCTAAACCGGTATTTGGGATACCCGGTTCGGGAATGCACGTGAATATGTCTCTTTATAACCTTGACGGTAAAAACGTCTTCTACGACGAAGGGGGGGAACTGCAGCTGTCCAATATTGCTTACAACTATCTCGGAGGGCTGTTAAAACACGCCCGCGGGTTCGCAGCCATTACCAACCCAACTGTCAACTCTTATAAAAGGCTTGTTCCCGGATACGAGGCCCCGGTTTACGTGGCCTGGTCGGCGGCTAACCGCAGCCCGCTGGTGAGGGTGCCCACAAAACGGGGTAACTCAACCCGGTTTGAGCTTAGGAACCCCGACCCGGCGGCCAATCCGTACATCGCCCTTGCCGTGATATTGAAGGCGGGCCTTGATGGTATAAAAAACAAGATACAACCACCGGCACCGGTAGACGGAAATATATATGATATGGATAAACTGGACCGGGCGGAAAAGGGCGTGGAAAACCTTCCCCACAACCTCTTCGAGGCCCTAGGGGAATTAAAGAAGGATGAGGTAATAAAATCCGCCCTCGGCGACCATATATATAAGAGGTTTGTGGAGGCGGCCATGATTGAATGGAACGAATACAGGACCAGGGTAAGCGAGTGGGAAATACAGAAGTACCTTACCAAATTTTAAGAGAGCGCAAGCTCTCTTTTTTTATTGCTGTGTTTTTCCTAAATCATTTCGGCCCCGTCACGATGACCGGGTGGGTTCGAATTAATTTCTGCATATTTGGGCAGTATAAACCAGAGGATTATCCTCCTTTTCAAAAACGGATTCCGTTAACGTTTTATCACAAGGCAAGGAGTGATCGTTATAAAAGCTGTAATAATGGCAGGTGGTGAGGGGACCAGGCTGAGACCGTTAACCTGCGATGTTCCGAAGCCGATGGTACCCATACTCAACAGACCGGTCATGGAGTACACCATCGAGATGCTCAAAAAACACAACATAGAAGATATTTCTGTAACACTGGCATACCTGCCTTCTGCGATAACCGAATACTTTGATGACGGAAAGGAATGGGGAGTAAACCTAAACTATTTTATCGAAGAAACACCGCTCGGGACCGGGGGGAGCGTAAAAAACGCCGGCGAAAGTTTAGACAGCACCTTCATAGTAGTAAGCGGTGACGCGATGACCGACCTGGATTTGAACAGGGCGGTGGACTTCCACAGGGCAAAGGGGTCCAAGGCCACTCTGGTACTAAAACGGGAATCGGTGCCGCTGGAGTACGGGGTGATAATAACCGACGACAGCGGCCGGATAATCAGATTCCTGGAAAAGCCAAGCTGGGGCGAAGTGTTCAGCGATACCATAAACACCGGCATATACATACTGGAACCGGAAGTGCTGGGGTATTACAAAAAGGGTCAAAACTTCGATTTCAGCAAAGACCTGTTTCCCAAGCTGCTTCGGGACGGAGTGCCGATGTACGGCTACATAACTAAGGATTACTGGTGCGACATAGGGGATTTGGAATCCTACAAGCAGACGCAGTTTGACATACTTGAAGGCAGGGTGAAGGTGGACATCGGGGCCCGGCAGGTGGAAAAGGGAGTATGGATGGACGAGGGCGTGGAGTTAGGCTACAATGTGGCTATTTCCCCGCCGGTATATCTAGGCAGGGGCTGTAGTATTGCAGAGGGCTGCGATATACACCCCTTTACCGTGATAGGTGAAAACTGCAAAGTAGGCCGGAACACAACCCTTAAGAAAAGTGTTTTGTGGAAAAACGTAGGCGCGGGCGAATACTGTCACTTAAGGGGAACGGTTGTGTGCTCCAATGTCAATATAAAGAACGGTACCAGCCTGCTGGAGAACTCGGTTATCGGTTCAGACAGCAGGATAGGCTCCAATGTGACTGTAAAACCGGGAATAAAAATATGGCCGGATAAGAGGATTGACGAGGGTATGGTGGTTACCCAGAACCTTATATGGGGTACCAAGGGTACCAAGGCTCTTTTTGGGCACAGGGATATAAAGGGAGCGGTTAATACCGATATTACCCCGGAGTTTGCATCCCGGCTGGGGTCGGCCTTTGCCACCCTTATGAAGGATGATGCGTTTATAGTGGTAAGCTGTGACAACACCGCCGGGTCAAAGCTGGTTAGGGATTCGGCAGTGTGCGGCATATTATCCACCGGTGTGGGAGTGATAGACATTGGCAGCGCATCGGCGCCGGCCAATCGTTTCGCGGTAACCTATTTCAAGGCGGACGGGGGCATGCACATAAGGGGCAGCAACTTAGACCAGAACCAGGTGCACATAGAACTAGTAGGCGATAACGGGGCTAATATTGACCGTGGTGTTGAGCGAAAAATCGAAAACCTGTTCAACAGGGACGACTACCAGCGGTGCAATGGTGACCGGATAAGCGAATTGGTCACGGTGGACGGGTTTACGACCATATACCTGAAAAACGGTGCCGCCATGCTAGGAAACCTAAAGGAGATAAAGAGCAAGGGCCCCGGGATACTGGTGAGCGCCAGGTCGGAAACCCTACTGGAGCTGGCTACACGGTTTTTGAAATATATAGGATGCAGGGTGAAAACCGACCGCTACGGTGGTAGCCATCCATCGGCGGACAGCTACCGGGAATCCATGGCCCGGCAGGTGATTGACGATAGGCTGCACATGGGAATAATCTTTGGCGAGAACGGGGAAAGTTTAATTCTGGTTGATGACAGGGGTAGGGCTATTGACAGCGAAAAATATACCGCCCTTGTATCGCTGATAGTACTGAAGTCGGGAACCGCCGAAAGCCTGGTACTGCCCTACACCGCTTCCGAAACCATTGATGCAATGGCAAGGGGCTACGGCGTGGAGGTTATTAGGACAAAGTCCAACCCGTCCAATTGGATGAATGAAATGCTCAAGGCAAGCGGGGCGGGGAAGGGGGCCAGGCTGCAGTACGCGCTCAATTTCGATGCCATATGGGGTATAGGCAGCATAATCAGTTTTTTGGTCGAGAAGGAAATGAACTTAAGCGAACTGGTGGACGAGCTGCCCAGGTTCCATTATGTCAAAAAGGAAATTGAATGCGACTGGAAGGATAAGGGCAGGATTATTAAGGGAATAATAAACCGAAACAGGGACAAGAAACTTGAACTGTTCGAGGGAGTGAAGATAAAGGACAAAAAAGGTTGGGCATTGGTGCTTCCGGATTCAGAAAGGCCGGTGTTCAACGTATATGCCGAGGGACCCACTGAGGAATACGCCGCCGAGCTTTCGGCAGCTATAAGCGATAAGGTAAAGGAGCTTATGGAAGATGATAAGAGTCCTACATCATAGGGGAGGAAGGACGCAACTGTTATGGGAGCTTTGTTATTCGTTCTGACAATAGGTCTGCTACTTATAGGCTTGAATAGATACAAATATATGAAGGATGATGATACGGGGGCCGTAAAGGATGTGCTACTCCAGCCGGAACAGCTGTTAAGCCATGCGGCCCAGATAGCCCGGGAGCATACAGTTTCCGGGAAAACAAGACACGTAAAATCCCTCCCCGGGCGACTAGACAATAATTTCAAGGCCATAACCGAGGTATACAAAGAAATAAACTCTTACGCAAAAAAGGGCAGGGACCTTACGCCCGCTTCCGAATGGTTGCTGGATAATTATTACAAGGTAGAGGAGCAGGTAAAAGAGGTAAGGCAGAGCCTTACCAGGGAAAGGCTGCGCAAGCTAAGCATTCTAAAGGGCGGTTTTCTTAGGGGTTATCCAAGGGTGTACGCAATAGCCCTGGAGCTTATATCCCATACCGACGGCAGGCTTGACCAAAACCTGCTTATAGATTTTATAAGGGCCTACCAGCGTCACAGCAAGCTGTCCAGCGCCGAGGTTTGGTCTTTGTCCCTTATGACCCGGTTGGCCCTTATTGAGAATATTAGATACATTTCCGAAAGAATACATAAAACCCAGCAGCAGTGGGAAAGGGCCGGGAATTTTGTAAAGGAAAACGAAGGCAACCTGCTGCCCGCCCTGAGGGAGCAAATAAAGGACAAAAAAATGCCAAACCCCTCCTTTATAGAGCACCTGCTTAGGAGGTTAAGGAAGGATGGAATAGACAGCGGAGAGATTATCGATTTAATTGACGGCAGGCTTTTCGACTATGGTTTAACGGTAAGGGACCTTATTGAACAGGAGCACAAAGACCAGGCCGCGAGGAAGATATCGGTGGGCAATTCGATAACAAGCCTCAATGTGGTAGCGGTGCTAGACTGGAACGATATATTCGAATCGCTGTGTGCCATTCATGAGATACTTAAAGAAGACCCGGTGGGCGTGTATCCTGCAATGGATTTCGAATCCAGGGATTATTACAGAAAATTGGTTGAAAAGATAGCCCAGAGGGCGGGAGTGCCCCAGATAAGCGTGGCGCGAAAAGCGCTGGAATGTGCCAGGCGGGCATCCGCAGACGGAGGCGGCGAGCGAGAGAGCCATGTTGGATATTACATAGTCGGCGGGGGCAGGAAAGAGCTCAGGAAGCTGCTTGGAATGGCCTCTGCCAAAGACAGGTTCCACGATTACAGTGTAACTTCCTATCTGCTTCTAATTGCTCTTGCTACCATCGCAATAACGGCTGGGCTTTTGTACTATTCCTACGCCCTAGCCGGTGAGGAGCGCTTACTTTTAAACCTGCTGGTTGCGCTGGTTGTGCTGGTACCGGCCGGCGATGTGGCGATAAGCCTTGTCAACTGGGGCTTTACCCATGGTACCACGCCCGCATTTTTGCCCAAGCTGGAGTACAGGGACGGTATACCGGATTCTGCCCGTACCATGGTGGTAATTCCCACCCTTTTGCCGGACAAAAAAAGGGTAAGGGAGCTTATAGACCATCTGGAGGTTTACTACCACGCCAACAGGGAAGAAAACCTGTATTTTGCGCTGGCGGGGGACTTTAAGGATGCGGACAAAAAGACCATGCCCGGGGACGAGGAGATAATCAGGGAGGGCATTGAGGGAATAAGGCTGCTTAACGAAAAATACTCCGACAAAGGGGACCTGTTTTTTTTCCTGATTAGGCACAGGCAGTACAACGAAAAGCAGGACAAGTGGATGGGCTGGGAAAGGAAACGGGGAGCCCTGCTTGAGCTAAATGCACTGCTTGGCGGGAGCAGGGATACGTCCTACTCCACCGTTTCAGGGGATATATCCCGCCTCGGGACGGTGAGGTATGTTATAACTCTTGATGCAGACACAAACCTCACCATGGACACCGCCAAAAAACTCATAGGCACCATATCCCATCCGCTAAACAGGGCGGTGTGCGATAAGTGCACCAGCATAATACGTGACGGGTACGGTATAATCCAGCCCAGGATAAGTATAGATATCGAGAGTGCCAACCGTTCCGCTTTCACCCGGGTATTTGCCGGACAGGGGGGTATTGACCCCTACACCACCGCTATTTCGGATATATATCAGGACCTGTTCGGCGAGGGCATATTCACCGGTAAGGGCATATACGACGTTGAGGTCTTCAATAGGGTGCTTACTGATGCTTTCCCGGATAATACGGTGTTAAGTCATGACCTGCTGGAGGGGAGCTTTGCCCGGACCGCCCTGGCTACCGATATAGAGCTTATTGATGGCTATCCATCGGGCTACGGCTCCTATATGATGCGGCTACACCGTTGGGTAAGGGGCGATTGGCAGCTTATTCGGTGGCTCTCCTCAAGGGTAAGGAACAGGGAAGGCAGGGAGGGCAAAAACCCGTTGTCCCTGCTGTCCCGGTGGAAAATATTTGACAACCTCCGGAGGAGCCTTGTACCCGTATTCCAATTTTTATTGATAGTATTGGGCCTTTTAGCCTTCCCGGGGAACGCAGGGGTATGGGTGCTTTTTTCGGTGTTTACAGTGGGGTTTAGGGTGCTACTTGATGCGGTGGATCACATTATGTTCGGGTCCTATTCAGGATTTGGCGAAAAGCTTAACGGTAACGTAATATCCGGCTTGAAGGCTTCGGCTTACCAGGCCCTGCTTGTACTTGTTTTTTTGCCCTATCACGCCTACATAACGGCGGACGGGATAATTAGGACGCTGCATAGGGTATTTGTATCCGGCAGAAATATGCTTGAATGGGTTACCGCTTCGGAGGTTGAAAGGTCCTTTAAAAACGACCGGTTGGGCTATGCGAGAAAAATGAGGCTACCGACGCTCTTTGCCGCCGCAGTGCTTATCCTTGCACTGCTCCTTAAGCAACAAAATCTACCCTATGTACTGGTAATAGGGGCACTGTGGGTAATGTCTCCCAGGATAGCCTACAGTATAAGCAAAGAAGAGGACGGGGGAGTGCCGGGGCTGAGCCCGGAGGAAACCGAGGAACTGCGCAAGCTTTCAAGGAAGACGTGGGCGTATTATGAGGACTTTACCAACGCGGAAAACAATTACCTGGTACCGGATAACGTACAGTTTGAACCGCCCAATCGGGTGGCCCACAGTACGTCACCCACCAATATTGGGTCTGTCTCTTATACACATCTCCGAGCCAACGAGACTACAGCGAAAC
>LSQX01318800.1_pt2 | contig 22576 bp, 20 predicted proteins | sample 654561 | NCBI WGS metagenome assembly LSQX01 (sample SAMN04489861, study PRJNA283612) | anaerobic digester metagenome | isolation source: 4 biogas reactors fed with cattle manure at either 37C or 55C with and... | place: Denmark: Kongens Lyngby | collected 2014
CCAGATGAACGAGCCGCCCGGCGCGAGGCTGCGAGTAGCTTTGAGTGCGCTGACGATGGCAGAATATTTCAGGGATTCCGCCGGGCAGGACGTGCTGCTGTTCGTTGACAATATATTCCGATTTGTTCAGGGTGGCTCGGAGGTGTCGGCGCTGCTTGGCAGGATGCCCAGCGCGGTTGGATATCAACCCACACTCTCGACTGAGATGGGAGATCTGCAGGAAAGAATCACTTCGACGGTGCGTGGATCGGTCACCTCAATTCAGGCGATTTACGTTCCTGCGGACGACCCAACCGACCCGGCGCCTGCGACCACATTTGCGTTCCTGGACGCGACTACATATCTGGAGCGGCGAATATTTGTGCGAGGCATTTTCCCGGCGGTTGATCCGTTGGCCTCCACTTCGAGGATTCTGGATCCGTTGGTGGTCGGCCAGGAGCATTACGACGTTGCTAGAGAGGTGCAGCAGATTCTGCAGAGATATCGAGAACTGCAGGATATTATCGCAATTTTAGGCGTTGATGAACTGTCAAATGAGGACAGATTAACCGTAGCGAGAGCGCGAAAGATCGAGAACTTCTTGAGTCAGCCAATGTTTGTCGCAGAGGTGTTCACCGGCCTTCCGGGTAAATATGTCCCCAGAGAAGAGACCGTGCGCAGCTTCAAAGAAATACTGGAAGGGCGCTGGGATCATCTGCCGGAGCAGGCTTTCTATATGGTCGGGGCGATTGATGAGGCCGTTGAGAAGGCGAAGAAGATGGGAGTCGAGGTGTAATTGCCGGCTTATTGCGGCATGACCGATAGTTGATATGTCCGAAAAAACATTCAAACTGGAAGTGATAACGCCTGATCGCGTGGCGCTGAGTGACGATGCCGCCGTATCGGTGGTGGCTCCTGGGGCGCAGGGATATCTTGGTGTGCTGGCAAATCATGCTCCTATGATGGCAGCTCTTACCATAGGGAAATTCGACCTGCGCCGAGCGGACGGAACGACTGCCAGGATGGCGATCAGCGGAGGATTTCTGGAAGTCTACGAAAACACGGTCAGCGTGCTAGCGGAATCCGCCGAACTAGCCGAAGATATTGATGTCGAACGCGCGGAACAATCAAAGAAGCGCGCAAAGGAAAGGCTGGCCGCTGCCCAATCGGATATCGATGTGACCCGAGCCGAGGCAGCTTTGCAAAGGGCGCTCAATCGGCTCGAGATCGCACAGCATTAGCACGGTTCAGCCACACAAAGGACGGAGTCGTTGCAAGGAGGGCTGGGCAAACGTCCATGCTCTCCTGTTTTGCACTTCCGTGATGGGTTTTGCTATGAAAAGATGGGTCTTAGCAGCTATGTTAATGCTAGCAGCAGCGCGAGTTTGCGCCTACACAATCCCTTACGAAGCCTGGATGGGCACTTTTGTTGGAGATAAGAAGATCGGTTGGATGTCTATGAACATAGACAAAACCGAGATCGACGGCGCTGCGGGGTATAAAATTAGTTCGGTGGTGAGCAATCGGCTGACGGTGTTGGGTTCTGAGCTGACACAGTTGGTGAACACCGACGTTTATACTGACTCCAAATACCGACCAATCAAGGAAACCTTTTCTATGTCGAGCGGCGGCAAGACGACAAGCGTCACGGCCACGTTTTATAAAGACCGCATAGAATATGAAGTCTCGGCAGGGACTGGAAACTCGAAAAAGTCGATACCCATACCCGCAGGGGCCGATCTTATCGCCGACCCGATGTTTACCACATCCGAGAAATTTCCAGGTATCGGCCAAGAGTGCTCGCTCCGCTACTTTAATCCACTAACCCTCAGCCTTGAAGACCTCACAATTAAGGTGCATAAACGCGAGAGGATCACTATCAACGGCAAAGGCTACGACACACTTGCCTTCGATAACATTACACCGATAGGCAGTATGTCGGTTTGGCGGTCTGATAGTGGCGACCTTGTTCGGATCAAGGGCATGATGGGCATTACTATGGAAAAGATGAGCCGCGAAGAGGCGATAGCTTTGGGCAGCGAAGGGCAGGCCACAGATTTTGCCGTGTTGACATCGGCAAAATCCAATCGACCCATCGAAAACCCTCGACGGATAAAGACCATGAAAGCGGTCCTGCAGGGAATCGATGACCCTAAGATGCAAATCAGCGATCATCGCCAGAAAGTCACCGCACTCAAAGACAAACCCGGCTCTGTCAGTTTTATAATCGACGCGATGCGGTTTGATGAATCGAAATCCGAGCGACTGCCGATCAAATCGAAGTCGGTGCAGGAATATCTGAACCCTACCGCGTATGTCGATTCCGATGCGGCCACTATCATTGAGCAAGCAAAAGAGATTGTAGGCAATCAGAACAACGCCTACACAGCGTCTTCTGACATTCGGGCGTGGATATTCAGCAATTTGAAAGTCCAAAGTGATATTGGAATAACGCGTTCCGGTTCGGATGTGTTAAAATCTAAGATAGGCGTGTGCCGCGATTATGCGATTTTGTTTGCTTCGCTTGCGCGCAGCGCCGGAATCCCAAGCAAGGTGGTAAGTGGGCTTATTTACACCGATGGCGCGTTTTACTATCACGCATGGGTTGAATGTTACACCGGCCAATGGACTCCATTTGATGCGACGTTGTCCACTGATTTTGTGGACGCCACGCATATAAAACTCGCCGAAGGAGACGCGACCACGATGTTTAGTCTTGCGAAGGTGATCGGGACGCTCGACGTGGAAGTTCTCGAATGCAGTGAGTGATGATTATTTGCCAGTTGACTGGAGCTGGATGTGCTTGCCAAAGACTTTTTAACGGTTGGAATATTCGCGATAATCGGGATTGGGTTCGTTGTGGTGACGCTGCTCGCTTCGATGATCTTCCGACCGCATCGGCCTTCTGACGAAAAGCGCACCACCTACGAATGCGGGGAGGATCCCATCGGCCCGGCGTGGCTTCAGTTTCGCGTTGGTTACTACATTTATGCGTTGATCTTTTTGATTTTTGATGTCGAGGCGGTTTTCGTATTCCCGTGGGCCGCGGGGCTGCTTGGGTTTTCTAAAAGTCATGCGCTGGCGGTTCTAGGGTTTGTGGATATGCTTATATTCGTCAGCGTGCTTTCTTTCGGCCTTATTTGGGCGTGGAAGAAAGGGGTTTTGGAGTGGAAGTAAAGAAGCAGACTGTTGATCGGCCGCTTGATTACATTGAACGCATCCCCGGGGGCGCGATCATTACGACTACTGTTGACAGGGTGTTCGGCTGGGCGAGGGAAAGCTCGCTTTGGTATATGCTTTTTGGGCTTGCTTGCTGTGCGATTGAGATGATGGCGGCGGGTGCGGCTCGGTTCGACTTGGATCGGTTTGGAATGATATTCCGCGCTACCCCGAGACAATCTGATCTGATGATTGTCGCCGGAACCGTCACGAAGAAGATGGCGCCGAGGGTAAAGCGACTATATGAGCAGATGTCCGAACCGCGGTATGTGATCGCGATGGGCAGTTGCGCCAATGCGGGTGGGCCGTTTGCGGATTCTTACGCGGTTGTTAAGGGTGTTGATACGATCATTCCGGTGGATGTTTATGTTCCGGGGTGCCCTCCCCGACCTGAGGCGCTGATAAACGGGATAATGGAACTTAGGAAAAAAATTAAAGAGGAAACGCGGACAGAAAAAAGTGAGCGAGTCAATGCGGGGCGATGAGATAACACTCAAAGACTGTTTTCCGGACGGGCTTTATGCTCCGACCGATATCTTTGGCATAGCTAATTGTAAAATCCCTGCGAATGCTCTTGCCGATGTGTGTCAAAAGCTGCACTTTGACCTGGGTTTCAATTATCTAGCCGACATCACCGCTATCGATTGTCAGGATCGCATTGAGGTGGTATACCAACTTACAAACCTCTCAAGCAATGAGAAAATTGCCCTGCGTGTCGATCTGGATCACGAAACGCCTGTGATTGACTCCGTGGTGTCCATTTGGAAAGGTGCGGATTTTCAGGAGCGCGAGGTTTATGATCTTATGGGAGTGGTTTTTAGTGGTCATCCCAATTTGACACGTATACTACTCCCCTCCGATTGGGAAGGGTATCCGCTGAGAAAAGATTATGTCATCCCAGATTAAAACCGACCTCATCGAGATCAACATGGGGCCTCAGCACCCGAGCACCCACGGGGTTTTGCGCCTAGATGTGACCCTTGACGGCGAGGTTGTGGTCGATTGCAAGCCGGATGTCGGATATCTGCATCGCGGAGTCGAAAAGCTGGCGGAGATGCGCAGTTGGGTGCAATTCATACCGATCACCGATCGCCTGGATTATCTCGCGTCTATGCTCAACAATGCGGCGTACGTCGGGGCTGTTGAGAAACTGGGGCAAATCGAGGTTCCCGAGCGGGCGGAGTATATCCGAGTCATTATGATGGAACTGCAGCGGGTAGCGAGCCATTTGGTGTTTTTCGGCACGATGGCGCTCGATCTGGGGGCGACTACGCCGTTTCTCTATGCGTTTCGGGAAAGAGAAGATGTGCTGGACCTGTTTGAAATGGTATGTGGGGGGAGATTGACCTACAACTATTTCAGACCGGGGGGAGTCTCTCGTGATCTGCCTGCAGGCTTCTATGAAAAGTGCAAGGCTTACATTAAGAAGCAGCGCGAGAAGCTTTCCGAATACGACGATCTGTTTACTAACAATCAGATATTTATCGCTCGCACGCGCGATGTTGGCGTGATTTCGGCTGCTGATGCAATCAATTATTCACTAAGTGGGCCTTCTCTACGCGGCTCGGGGGTGGCGTATGATGTTCGAGCGGCTGACCCTTATTCGATTTATGATAGATTCGATTGGCAAGTTGTGACCCGAGAAATCGGCGATTCGCTATCGCGGTTTTTGGTGCGGGTGGATGAAATAAAGCAGAGTTTGAGCATTGTGGAGCAGGCGTTGGAGGCTGTCCCGGAGGGTGAGTTGAAATGCAGGACACTTCCGCGCATGAAGCTGCCTGAAGGCCAGATTTATTATCACATTGAATCCGCCAGAGGAGACCTGGGAGTTTATATCGTAAGCGATGGCGGGGAGAAACCGTATCGTTTGAAGTGGCGGGCGCCATCGTTTATCAATCTCGGCGCGTTAAACTCGATGGTCAAAGGCTGGAAAGTCGCCGATGTTGTGGCGATTTTGGGTAGCCTTGATGTTGTGTTAGGTGAGGTCGATAGATAGTTTGCTCGGCAGGCAGCCGATTGATTACTGTCAAATATCTGATTGGAAAGGAGGTGAGATGAGATGAAAATTACTTCTAAAAGACTTCGACCGTTGTTCACGTTGACCTGCGTTGTTTTGGGAGGGCTGGCAGGCGAAATGCTGGCTACGCGGTATTTTGGTTTTATTCGCGACTATCTCCACGGGATAAACGCTGATCTTTTCGGAATTATCCCACAAAACCCGACACGGCTTACCGCAACCGATATGCTGTGGTTGAAGGCCGCCTTTATATTTGTCGGTGCGTTAGTTGGTTTTATTTTGGAACGCCTCGCGTTTCATCAGATCGGCAAATCACGCTCTAAGTGGCATCGGATGAGCGCTGGTGAGAAGGTCTTCTATTTTCTGGGGATTCCGCTGGGCTTATTTCTTACTGTTCTAATCCGTAATATTATCTCCACCCCCGATTGGCTGACGCTGGCTATGGCTATTGTGCTGTGCTATTTGTCTGTCGTCGCGCTTGAGAGCCTGAAAGAGCAGGCCAGTTTCTACTTTCCCACTTCACTCGCCCCGGCAAAAAAGGTGGAAGAGGAACACTATCGCCCGAAGCTGCTGGATACAAATGTCATTATTGACGGCCGCATTGCCGATGTGTGCAGGGCTGGATTTGTGGAGGGGCCGATCCTGGTCCCGAAGTTTATCGTGGAAGAGCTGCAACAGATCGCGGATTCCAGCGATTCTCTTAAAAGAGCGCGTGGCAGAAGAGGGCTTGAAATCCTGACGCAGATGCAAAAGGAGATGGATTTGCAGGTCCCGGAGGCTGTCAACGGAGAGGTTGTCGATGAGGAAGTCGATGCGAAACTGGTGCGGTTTGCGAGGCAGCTTAACGGAGCGATAGTCACAAACGACTACAACCTCAACAAAGTAGCGGGGCTGCAGGGCGTGGATGTGATGAACGTGAATGAACTGGCGAACGCCCTCAAACCGGTTGTGCTGCCCGGCGAAGAAATGCGAGTTACGATAATCAAAGAGGGCAAGGAAAAAGAACAAGGCATCGGCTACCTCGACGACGGCACAATGATCGTTATCGAGGGAGGGCGACGGCGGCTCGATGAGACTCTCCCGGTTGTTGTCACGAGCGTGCTTCAGACAGTACAGGGTAAAATGATCTTTGCGAAAATCAAAGATGGGGAACCCGAAGGGGATTATATTGACGAAAGCATCCGCTCTTATAGCGGCAGCAGGGGCAGGAGAAAGACTCGGTAGAGGGATCAACAAGGTCTTTGTCGAGGTCGCGGGCAAGCCGATTCTCGCGCATACCGTGTCCGTGTTTGAATCTTGCGAAGCCGTCGAAGAGATAATAATCATAACAGGTGAATCTGATATCGAGGCGGCCGACGAGCTAGTCGGTCGCTTCGGCTTTGCAAAGGTGCGTCACATTGTGGCAGGAGGCGCACAAAGGCAAGATTCCGTGCTGAACGGGCTTGAGAGAGCCACTTGCGAGATAATCACGATTCACGACGCTGCCCGACCGATGGTGACCGTGGATATGGTCGATCGATCCATAGCTAAGGCTGTGGAGATGGGAGCTTGCATTGCAGCGGTTCCGGTGATCGACACCATCAAATCCGCACAAGACGGGATTGTGGCGGCGACTGTTGATAGAAGCTTTTTGTATTCCGTGCAGACACCGCAGACATTCCGAGCCGATCTGTTGAGGAGCGCCTACGAGCAGGCATACGCCGACGGATTCTATGCGACCGATGATGCGGCGCTTGTTGAGCAACTCGGGGGGAAGGTGGCGATAGTACAAGGCTCGTATGACAACATCAAGGTGACCACCCCATCCGATCTGCACATCGCAGAGGTGAAATTGCGTGCCTCGTCACGGGAGATTGACTCTGAGCGAAATGTTGAGATGCGTACGGGGATCGGTTTTGATGTGCATAAATTTGCCGATGGCCGCGATCTTTGGCTTGGTGGAGTTAAAATAGACTATGAGAAAGGGCTGATGGGACACTCAGATGCAGACGTGATCTTGCATGCTGTATCAGATGCTTTGCTGGGCGCCGCCGGGCTTGGGGATATAGGCCGCCATTTTCCGGATTCAGACTTGGCTTATAAAGGCATCTCCAGCCTTGCTCTTCTCGGGCGGGTCAATAATCTGCTCGCGGTCGATGGCTGGCGGGTCGTCAATGTGGATACGGTAGTTATATGCGAACGGCCTAAGATCGCGCCGTATATCGATCAAATGCGCGAGCTTATTTCTGATGTTTTAGATACTGTTCCCGACCGAATCAGCGTTAAAGGCACAACCACCGAAAGGCTCGGTTTCACAGGGCGTGGGGAAGGAATCGCCTGCCAGGCTGTGGCTGTGATAGCCCGAAGTTGATTTTATAAGTCAGAGAAATTACTGTTATGGACGACCGATATCAAGCTTATATGGGCCTTTGGCCTAAGAGAATCCCGCACTGGGAACATTGGTCGTGTCCGGATGCGGAAAGTTTCATCACGGGCATCGATTATTATGAGCGCCCCAAGCTGTGCCGCGAGCGAATGAGAGAGCTATACCCCTGCCTCGAACTGCCGCCAATCGCCGATGATACCCCAAAGAAGCGGCCGGATGAAGCTGAGGAGGCTGGTGAAGGCGGACATCTCGTGAGATGGGGGGACGGCCATTCGTGGCAATGGGACTGGGGAGCGCAAATGAAGAGCGCTGAAGATGTATTTGCGTTCTCTCCGCTTGCCCAAGCTGACTTCTCCAATATCCCTGTGGTGGAATCGCGAGATTATCGTGACGAGGAGACTATATATCAGGGGTATCGCGCGTGCTATCCTGCCGAGTGGGGGGACAAAGCGCCCGAAGAATCATCGGTGGCGGTCGGCTTTTATAATACGATGTTTATGTGGCCGCTGTTGACATTCGGTTGGGAGCTGTTTTTGGAGACGTGCCTGGATCAGCGATTCGAGCGGATTATGGATGAGTTCGGCGAGATCAACCGTCGGGTTTTCCGGGCGTTCGCCAGATTACCTGTAAATTTCGTGATCTGCCACGACGATATTGTCACTTCTCGCGGCCCGGTGTGCTCGCCGCGGTGGATGAATCAATATATTTTCCCGCGTTATGAAGAGTTTTGGTCGATTCTGAAGTCCGGCGGCAAAGAGGTCATATTCATGGCGGATGGCTGCATGGATGCCTACGCCGACGACATCTTTGCCTGCGGCGCTCGTGGGATTATATCCGAACCGTATACGGACTGGCGAGCCATTGCCCGCAAGCACGAGAACTGCTTTATAGCAGGCGAAGGGGACAACAGAATCCTTACGCGCAACAACCCAGAGGAAATTCGCGCGATGGTGGAACAGATGGTCGAGACTGCAAAAATGACGGGCGGGTATATGATGTGCATCGGCAATCATATTCCATACGACATTCCGCCAAGCGCAATTAAGCTGTATCTGGATTTGTCGGCGGAGTTGGCTGTGCGGGGCTGACACAAGTCGTGTCATCCCCGCAGATTAAACGCGCCCTACCCCACACCTAACGGCGCAGCGGTCATTGCGTGCGGTAAAGAGAGCGATTTCAGCCTTGTGCGCTCGTCAACCTTCTCTCCGGTGGCTGGGTCTATACAAACAACAGCGCCGTCGACCACGCGCGTTGTCAATTCTCCTTTTGCATGCGGATTGCCTCGCAGATGAGGCGCATCAAGTAAGCCGAGCGATATCGCTTTAGCTATCACCCGTGGGCTGACGTATGGATCTTCATCGCCCTCTCGCAAATCCGCTATCGCCTCTAGAAGAACCTCGGCCTCAGATAGCAGTTCTTGTTTGCGTTGTTCGACTCGGTCGCTACCGATCAAAGCCTGCATGCAGCCGTGGCAGTTTCTCAGCACCCCATTCACTATCTCACAACTCTCGATCACCTCATCGGCAGTCGCAGCGTGGTCGCCTTCACAGAATCCCACCACGTGAATTATATGTGGAGACACCGACAGCGCCAGTGCAGTTGATGCGGCCAGTTGGCCTTTTGCTCGGGACAGATGCGGAGAAAGATGCAGCAGACCTGCCCGAACTTGTCGCAAGGAGAAGAAATCCGGCCCGTGCAGACTCTCTACCATCGCAATCTGGGCCTGTATCTTTGCGATATCCATCTCAGGAGAAATCCCAGCGGGGGTGTTGAACATATACTGCGCCACATAACGGTTCACGCCCATCATTCTGGCGTTATATGCCGCCAACCACGACATCACCACAGAGATCACATCGTGCGAATCCCGCAGCGCCCAATGATGAGGCTCATTGACCTCGACCGGAATGCCGTGAACCGCATGCCACTCCATAGCAGCCTGATTTTCTGCGATGGCCTGCTCCGGTGTGCGATCAGAGCGCCCATCCAGAGCGCTGTACCAACACAAAGGAACCGCCGCCCACGCATTTGAAATCGTATTTGCAGACATCTCCGCCCATTTGAGCAGGTCCTGAGTTCCGCTGTATATCCTGAGAAGAGGAAAGTTGCCGCATCGGCTTGCTTGATAGATGTCAGAGAGGTCGTTTGTCGATCTGATTGGCGCCCCACCCGCTCCGTCGAGCGCAGGAACCATCTCTTGTGGGTTGAAGAAAGATTCCTGAGCATTTTGATCCGGCGCAATCGAGATTACATCCAATACTCCGGACTCCGCCATCCTGCGGACTCCCTCGATCATATCGGGCATGTTTGAAGGGCCAAAGTGATGCCTGAGCAGTGGATATGGGTGTTTCGCGTTCAAGCGAGAAATAAGATCATCTCCATAGGCTTGTTGACCGGATTGGCGGGATTCTCCCCGAAGATACGCCCACACCTCGTCCGGATTTTCAAGTCCGCTGAAGCTCTGTTCGACCCACTCCAGCTTTTCCGCTATCGCGCAATTCGGTGGAGTGCCGCCGAACATAAACCTGCGCGCCGCCAAGCCCCGCGATTCGAGGGTGCGATAGAAATCCCTAAGCAGCGTTTCTCCGACGTTAGGGGTGAGGCGATAGCTGATTCCGACTATATCCGGCTGGTATTTTTCTATGGCGTCAGCAAACTTGTCAATGGAGACCGCCGCCCCTAAAAACACTGTTTTGTAGCCAAGCTGTTCAGCTATGTTGACAAAGCCGGCGACCCCTGCGACGTGTACGCAGTTTCCCAACGCTCCTGCAACTATAGTCCCTGGCATAGCGGATTCTCCTTTCTTGCAGGTTCGCCCTCGAGAATAAACTGCCTGATCTCCTTGAGCGACTTCCCAGCCAAGCCAAGGGTCTGCGTGGTTCTGCCTTCGGCTCGATAGTCCACCCCGTGTAGAACGGATCCTAGATGGATTATGGAATCGATGCTTGGAGTAGCAACCCCAACCATCTCCCCCAGCGATGCGATCGGCACAAGGCTCATGGGTATATCCTCGCTGATGTAGCGATGAAAAACAGTCTTGGGGGCTTTGATTCCATCATAGCCTCGATTGGCTCGCATAGCTTCGTAGAGGGTGCGACCGGCGGCATCGTATGCGATGTAGAGCCATTCCCGCGCTGTCATCGCCCTGAACCCCAGCCCCTCAGCGACCTGAACGCGCTCTTTATCCATCGACTCCAGTATCATCGAGATGGCAGGGGTTATCCCTTCGGTGTAATAATCGAAGTCCCCGTTTGTGCTCTCGATTCTAGCGGAGTTGAGCACTGTAACTGCGGGATGAAAGATAGCGCCGATATTGTCGAGGCTGGTCTTCATCACGTTATCCCCAGGCACAAAGTGCGGGAACGCACATCGCAAGGCTTTCACGACCTCCGGTGTCCGATATGCCGGCAAAGCCGCCACAGGGATGCTGTTTTTGATGCGAAAGACCTTGGTTTGCGCCGGGTTCATCGACCGGCTAGCATACAGGAACGTCTGCGCCTCTGCAACCACTATGTCGGCGCAGCAACCGGCGTCGCGGATGGTCTTCAGGACCTCCAGTGCGCCTCCGGTGCGGCCTGGGTTGAGCACGATTATCTGCCCATCTACGAGATGAGGCGCGATTTGTTCGGCTATAAAACGGTGAGCCGTCGCCGGCACCACTACCATAAGAATTTGTCGTCCTGAGATGGCTTCTCCTGGGTCGGTGGTGACTACACCAAGACTTGCGAACCCGCGGGGAAATGATTCCGCACAATCGGCAAGAATCTCCACACCGCCTGCAGACTGGATGGCTCTCAGCCTTTGTTCACCTCGGTTGTAGAGTGAGGCATCGAATCCCATCAGGGACAGGTGGCCGGCCATCGCTGTGCCTCCATGCCCTGCGCCGAGAACTGCGAATTTGGTTGTGTCTCTGGTCTCCATACACTGCTCCTTCTCACTCAACTCAAATATTCCGGACTGCGACGAAAGGGCGGCGAGGATTGATTACTCAGAGGTATTGCGGGAGTATTTCTTCCTGCCGCGCCTGCGAGGTTAGCTGGCGGGCTAGGGTCGGAAGTGACCCCTCTCGAAAGAGATTAGCCCCAATACGTGCTGGTTCCCCCGCTTCCACTGCTTGTGGAATTCGGCGACTGATTAATTTGATAAGTGCTTTATACGCTCTTTTTACTTTACGAAAGAAAGCCCGCTGTGGTTCCTGCAAAATGCGCTGTGCCCTTATTACTATCGGCAAATAAGCCATATAATCTATTGAATTATGCCCAAAAACCCAGACGAGAACACTATGCTGAGCCAGGTATTTCCACATCCAGGCGGCAAAGAGATGCGCCTATATAATTTCACGGACAGACAATATATTTGACCGATTGCTGCAAACGTGGGATACTATTGCATCAGTTTCCGGCGGAGGGAAATATGGAGAGCGGTAGAAGCCATTTCCGACTATCACGCAACGTTCGCACTGTGTCATCGGAAATATTCATAATCTGGGATGATGATATTCGTGTGGGGCAACTGCATCTGCATTATGCCCACGACACCATCCACGCCGCAGTGCTCCTGGAGATAGATCTGTCTGTTCGGGAGGAAGAAAATCTGCTGGAGGCGATTGACGAGGATGTCGTATCGTCGTATCTGCCCAGCTTTGAGCGAGAGGATTTGCTCGTTACCCTCTTCCGGGCCGAAGAACTCAGCTCTTTCAGCTATTCGTCGCAAGATATCGATACTTTTGGCCCGGAAGACGAAGATTAGATGCGGCTCGGAGTACACGTCGGAACAGCCGGCGGGCTGGTGAAGTCTTTGGAGCGTGCGGAAGCTCTCGGCTGCGAGACGATCCAGCTATTTTCCGGCAATCCGAATGCGTGGAAGAGAAGCTCTGTCAACCACTCTGCCGCCGCTGAATTTGTCGACAAAACGATTCAGCTTGACATCCACCCGATCGTTCTGCACACCCCCTACCTGCTCAATCTAGCATCCCCGGACGATGTGATCTGGTTAAAAAGCGTAGATGCCCTGTCTGATGCGGTTGAACGTGCCCCGATTTTGGGAGCGGAAATCATCGTCACGCACATCGGCAGCCACAGAGGCGCAGGTTATGAACTCGGCGTCGGGCGAATAGCCCAGGCAGTGCGACAGGCTCTCGAAGCTGCGCCTGGGCCTTTGATCGCCCTTGAGATGGGCTCCGGGTCCGGAGACACCATAGGCTGGCGGTTTGAACATATCGCCGATATTATGAACGAGCTGGATGACGTTAACCAACGAGTCGGGCTGTGTATAGACACAGCGCATCTATGGGGCGCGGGCTATGATCTGTCCTCGGCGCAAGGTGTGGATCGGATGTTTGGCTTGCTCAAACAACACGTCGGGTTGGAGCGGCTGAAGATCATACATTTTAATGATACGCAAGTGGAGCTGGGGTCTCGGCGGGATCGACATTACCATATCGGCGAAGGCAAGATCGGCATCGAAGGCTTCAGGGCGATTATCAACTATCCTGGAATTGCGAACCTGCCGGGCATTATTGAGACCCCGGCCGGCCAGACATTGGAAGAGGATCGTCGGAACCTCGGCGCTCTGCGCTCAGTTTCTTGAGCGCGGGATATAATCGCACATAATCAGCGAATCGCGCATCGTATACGTCTGAATGATCGCGATTTGGCTCTATGACATCAGTTGTCTGAACCCATTTGTTTGCGACTGATTTGATATCCTCCCCGGTATCACCGGCTCGAGCCAAAATTGCCGCCCCCAGACATCCGGCTTCGGTGACGGCGACAGTGGTGATGGGCCTGTTGAGAACATCGGCTTTGAGCTGCGTCCACTTTTTACTCTTCGCCCCGCCGCCTACCGCGACTAGTTCGTCGATTTTTATGCCCGAGCGAGACATTATATCCAAATTCAGCCTCATCTCGAAAGCCACCCCTTCCAGCAGCGAACGCAGCACTTCTCCACGAGTGGATGACAGACTCAAGCCGAATATCGCCCCCTTTACGTCAGTCTCAAAATATGGAGTGCCGCTCGGGGTAAAATACGGCAGCGTCATCAGGTTTGTGGGTGTATTTGGGATCGCTTCGAGCAGAAGGTCGTAGGGATCGGAGCCGGTTCGCGCAGCCTCCTGCATCTCCTGATATCCCCACTCATCGCGAAACCATTTCAACAAGTTGCCGCCAGTCAGGCTGAAGGCAATGGTGGTGAACATTCCGGGGATTGTATAGTCATACGTGCAGAGATTGCTATCGAACAGTTTTCGGTCGAATACAGGCTGTGCGAACGCAGCGCATAGACACTCGACAGTGCCTGTGGCATACATCGCCCTACCGGCGTCGGTCACCCCCGACCCAAGTGCGCCGCAGGGTTGGTCATGCCCACCCGCGACAACTATCGTATGCTCGGATAAGCCCAGTTCGCAAGCAATCTGTGTCGGGATCACACCGACCACTTCTCCGGAAGGTTTGGGTGAGGCGAGTTTTGATGGCTCCAACTCCAGCGACGACAATATCTCATCGTCCCACCTGTGCGTTCGGACATCCAACATCATGGTCCGACCAGCCAAAGGATAGCTGATCGACGGCTCGACGCCTAAAGCGTGCTGGATGAGCTCTTCAAAGCAATAAAAGCGTCTTGCCGAGGACCAAATATCCGGTTGATTATCGCGCAGCCACAACAATTTGAAGAGAGTGAACATCGGATGGGCGGTGTGCCCGGTGATGTCGTAGAGTCGCTGCAGGCCGAACTTTTTCCCGAAACTGTGTATTACGCTCGCTGCGCGGGCGTCTGAGGAGACCATTGCGTTGCATAAGATTTCGCCGTTTCGACCAATAGGCGTGAATGCCTCGCCTTGGCTGGATATGGAAAGCGCACGCACTTTGTAGCTGCAGTGCGACGCGGCTTCTTTTATCACAGCCAAACACGATTCTCGAACCAGTTGGGAGTCAATCTCGGCCCAACCTTCGATTTGAGATATGATCGGATATTCCCGATAGGCCGCCGACAGCAACTTGCCGCTTCGATCAAAAATGGCCGCTTTGCAGCCCGTTGTGCCGACATCCAGGCCGAGATAACTCATCACGTATACCAAAGCTCGAGATAATCGAGCACAATCTGCCGCATCCTGTCAAATACCACGCCCTGCCTGTATAGCGTCGTGTAGTAGCCCAAATCGGCTTTGTGGGCGACTTGGGAGTTTGGTCCAAGATATTCTTCTTCAAGCAGGCGGGCGGCGTGCGGCCCCGCAACTTGGCCTGAATGTTTGACCATATCTTCTAACAATGCGGGGCTTGAATCGCGCTCAAGCGCGGTCCAGATATTGACCTTGCACACCCCATCGTCAAACAGCGAGGCAACCTGATCGTTTGACACAGAAGAGCAGCCGTGCAGGACGATCTTTGCGCCTATTTTATCTTTGATCCGGCGAGCTAGATCCCCGCGATAGCTTAGCTGCGCCGCGCTGACCCGATGCTCTGTGCCAAGGTTCGCCACGATTAGATCCACCCCGGTTTCGGATGTATAACGCTGCGCTTCCTCAGGAGTGGTAAGCTCGCAGCTTTCGATCTCATCACATGCCCCCTCCACCACTATTTCGTGGCCGTGGTTGCGCACAAAGTTTTTCGTGGCTTCTATATTGTCATCAAACGGCAGCGAAGATGCATCGAACATAATCGACGAGAATTGACCCATATCCCACTCAAGCAGTTCTCTATCGACGTCGTGCTGGATATGGTCGAGGTGAATCATTACGTCAAGGGACTCAAACGGAGACCCCGGCGCCGTAAGCACATTTATATCCGCCAAAAACAATTTCAGGCCGATATCCCAGCGCCGGGTGTGCGTATAGTTGACCGACTGCGATCTATGCGAGTAAAGATTGGTGAGAGCAAGCGTGATCGGCAGATTATCGCACCCAATCGCATCTGCACGATCCTTCACCGCAGTCAACACCGCCTCGGTGGATGTCAGATTTTCGCTGCAGAACGTCGGGATCACCCAGCCTTTTTCGGCAGCGCAGCTGTATACGGCGAGCACATCCTCGCGCTTGGTCACTACAGGCATATATTCGACTCCATCACACCTACCAGCATTCTTCCTGCGGGACAAATACATCGTGGCCTAGATAGTATTCCAAAGCCTCGCACACCGCGCTGCCGACATTGCCCGAAGTTACACTAGTGTGGTGGCGATGTCCCAGCCGGCCGATGCCCAACAGCACATCCTGCAAACCCTCTATCTCGGCGACCCCGGCACAGCCAAAAAAGTCATCCGGGATAGCGTCCGCAGTGAATTCGCCTTCTCCTACATAAAATTGCAGCGTTCCATCCACAGTCAATAAACTGGAGAAAGTGAACGGGCCTGGCTTGATTCTACCAACGTTGCAGCCAAACGACGAGGTGATATCCGGTGCATTGTCTAATATGAGATGACCAGTCACACAACCCGTCGCCGTCATCATAGACTGCGGAACCGGGCCGCAGTGGAAGAGAATGCACTTGTCCTCTTCGTCGCCGTAGTTATTGTTCCAATCCAGGCAGGCGGAGACATTGCCGGACGCCTGGCTCAGGGCGTGCATAACTATCGCATTGCCGATATCCACCTCACAAGACGCATGCATGCCGCGATCATTCATTTCGCTCATCAGTACACACGGCGAGATGCCAATCTGCTTTTGCATCTCTAGCCAGCATCGTATGGCCACCGCGTCCAGATTATATTCCTCCACCACGCCATCCAACACGACCCCAAGTTTTGTCAGCGCAGCAAACTTATCATCCGGGGTGCTGGTGAAATCCGAATAGTCCCTCAGTCGCTGGGCTTTGTCCTTAAATGCAGCGCTGGATTCCGCGATGCCGCTCATCCGAGCGAAAACCTCTGAGAGGTCGAACGTTTCGACGGTGATATTGTGCTTTTGCAGCGCTACCTCATCGATTCGCACCGTCTTGAATGCGGTTGTACGCGCGCCAATCGCGCCAATGTTAAGCCGCTCCATACCTTTGACCACCCTGCATACTCGGTCAAAATGATCGACCTGATCGGCAAATCCTCGGCTGGCTGGTGAGATGGTATGCGGCGGAAGCGCCGTGAACAGTATGTCGTTTTGAACAAACACATCCATTATCGACATCTTGCCGCAGAACGAGTCTCGCCGCAGCGCCGGCGCCATTTTGTCGAGTTCGTCAGGATAGGCCTGGATCAAAATCGGAACGTTGGCGTCTCGCAGGGCCGCCACCGCTCCGTTTTCGTCTCCGAAGTTGGGCAAAGACAGTATTACACCATCGAATTTGCCCTCGTTTTCTTTGAGAAACTGCGCATAAATCGCCCCTTCAGCGGCAGTCTCGACCGCGCCGTTGCGGGTTGCCGCCGCATCCAGGATGATGTAGTCATGCCCAAGGCGCACAATCACATCGACCATTTCCCGCCTGGCCGACTCCATCAGCGATGCCGGAAAAAATCCTCTATTGCCGAAATAAAGGGCAAATGTGCTTTTTTTGCCGATCATAGTCTTCTCCTCTCGGAACTCGCCATCTCAGAATCAGGGTTCTCCGATACATTGTGATAATCTTAATGCAGGCATCCTTACTCGTCAATAGCGAATTGAACGATCGCTATTGATTGCAAACTTTGTGAGAATCCATACAACAACCTTCGTGCAAATGAGCAAAAACCCTTTATTGGCACTCTCTGTGACGAGCATATTCGCATGCTTGCTATATTTAGGCTATAATGACTTTATGAGGCTCGTGGTTACACTGTTATTGGTAATGTGGGGTGTTGGTTGTTTGGCGGCTGAGCGGCCTGGGTTGGCGGTTTTGTCCTCCGCCACCGGAGCAACAGTCAAAATCACGGATATTGCGGGATACAAACTCGGTTCGGATGTATCCTACCAGATTCGTCACTGGCCTGATGGAGCTTTGTTCGCCTCAGGGACAGTGCAAGGATCAGCAATCAAAACCGACCAATGGGGCCTGCCCGTGCTGTCAGTCGAGAACCTCAGCCCGAAACTCTGGCAGCCGGATGATCCTCAGCTTTATGAAATCGCGGTAGAATCCGAAGGGCACAGCCTCGGCAAGGTTCGCTTCGGCTTCAGGACGTTTGAAGTCAAAGGGGACAAGTTTTATCTCAATGGCCGCCCGACGCTTCTGCGCGGGGTTCCGATCAATCCGCCGGGCCGAGACCTGCCGGATTCGCTCCTGAAGGATCGAGACTTTATTGCCGGCTACATCAAACTCCTCAAATCCAGCAACGTCAATATGATTCGCACGGAGCCGGAAGAATGGTTGGATGTTTGCGATGAGCTTGGAATGATGCTGTTCGCCGGGCATTATGGCGGCGGAGGCAGCGGGCCGATCGCCCCTGATTTTGAGCGGCGCCAACTGTTTTACAGAGATTTGCTCCTACGCCTGGCCAGCCACCCCGCAGTGGTTATTTATGTCCTGTCAAATGAGGTCGATTATAACTCACCAAACAGCACGTGGAAGCAATATCTGACTAAAGTCTATAATGATGCGCGGCTGTTTGATACTACCAGGCCGATTATCGGCAACGCGGGATTCGGGCACGGTGCGCCGGGGGAGATATTCGATGTACATCGATATGCCGGTTGGTACTACGGCAATATAAGCGATTGGCCGGTGGATGCCACCACTTATGTCAAATTCACCGAAAAGACCGGCCAGCCGCTTACCATTACCGAATGCGTGGCAGCATATACCTCGGATGCGGGCGATTATCTGACTATGGGCAAGCAGCTCAGTATGATGACTAAGTGGGTGGGAACCGCCAGCAACCACCGTGCCGCAGCGGCGGAATATCAATCCGAGCTTGTTAAGCATGTTACCGAATCTATGCGTCGATATCGAACGGACAAAAGCCACGTGGCAGGGATTATGCCATTTACGTATTTCCTTGGATGGGCGCATGCGCAATCGGCGGAAGATATCGTCATCAAACCCGCTTTTGAGACCCTGAAAACGGCTTTTCAGCCCATACTTCTCAGCCCGGAGTGCTGGCACAGGAATCTATACGCCGGAGATACGCTGAAACTGCGGCTGTGCCTGTCGAACGATGACGACCAGGGGCGCGATCTCGGCCCCACTCGTGCGGTAGTAGAGATGGTCTCAGCAGATGGAAAGGTGATTTCATCGGATAGCGTCTCGTTTGGCGATACGCCCTATTATTCAAATAATTGGATGAACATGTCGCTGCCGACTCCTGCCGATCTGCCGCGCGGGCTGTTCGATGTCAAATGTAAGCTGTTTGATGCCGACCAATCGCTTGTTTCAGCCAACGAATTTCAGGTTTCGATAGCCCCAAGAAGCTGGTGCCAAGCCAAATCGTCAGCCCAGACCCCTGTCTTGTTCGACCCATCCGGCCGTACGGCTGAGGCGCTGGGCGGCATCGGGGTTAAGTTCAGTCGCACGGAGAGTTTGCAGACGCTTCCGAAAGATGGCTTGCTCATAATCGGGGAATGCGCACTTGAGGCAGGAAAATACCCGGACAAAAAGAGCGTGATCGCGTTTTTGGATCGGGGGGGCAAGATACTGTGCCTCAGACAGGAACGCGAAAAGTGGGAATCGGACTGGCTGCCTGCGAATTTCACAATGAAGCAGAGGCCGCCATATCGCCCGCTGACATATATACAGCCCAGGGACAATGCCGCGCTTTTTGATGGGATGACCGAGCGGGACCTGCGATGGTGGAACGAGTTGGGTCGAGCTGAGGATGGGACCCCGGATATCGGGCCGGTTCTCACCGCTTTTCGGCCTGCTTCAGCGTCGGACCTGCGCAAAACGAGGATATGGGCGTCTTGCGATCCGTTGCTGAGCGCGGCGGCGATAGTCGAGATCATACAGGGGAAAGGCCGTGTGGTCCTCAGCCAGTTTCGCGCAATCGAACGGGTGGACAACGACCCGTGCGCCGCAAAGCTTCTCGGAAACTTGATTTCCTATTCAGCGGGCCAGGGCGGAGAGCTGTTCGATTTGAACAAAACAATACATTGGGACCTGCGAGCATTTCAGTCGGGAGCTTTCGTGTCGTCTCTGCAGGGGCTTTTGCCGCATTCGCAGACGTATAAGCATAGAGGGACAAGCAAAGGCCGGCTGGGGGACGATCATCGAATAGATGGATTCACTCTGGTCGGAAATTATGATTTTTCCAGCAATGGGTGGATTCTGCCCATCCCCGATCCCAAAACCATTGGATGGGGTATATTCTATGGCTCGTTGAGCCGACAAGCAAGCAGGTTCATAGTTAATTTGATCAACTCAGGGGATAAGAACGCCGAACTGGCGTTGAAGCTGGACGGCAAATTGATCGGCTTGCCGATCACAATCCCCGCCGGGGCGGCACAAACCGTGACCTTTCCGATCAATCGAGCGCCAGGCCCGGTAACGGTAGCGTTAAGAGGGGATCAGACAATAGTAATCAAGGAGACCAGATTCGAGTGATTAGCGTTTTTACTGGTGTTGTGCTAAAAATCAGCCGCACGCCGTTATCAATAGGACTGGCTTTGCTCGTTATCCTCTTTTGTGGGCCGGTATTGGCGGCAAAACCACTCCCTGCTGCAACAGACGAGCCGAGCGATGTTGGTGATAAACCGTCCGGATCTATCGCAGCGCCCTACTCCGGCAGAGGCCAGCAGGACATAATAGATCGTTGGAAAGCGCTCAAGCCTAAGGCCAATGGATCGATCTATAACGATCAGCCATCGTGGCAAGAGCCATATACGGCTGGTTCGTTGTCTGCCGACCACCACCAGGATGGTGTAAATTCGGTTAATTTTATGCGCTATCTGGCAGGTTTGCCTGATGACGTCGTGGCGCATGAGCCGTGGATGGAGGAGGCTCAACACGCGGCGGTGCTGCTCAAATCGGCAGGTTCTCTCACCCATCGTCCCCCTCAATTGCCCGGAATAACTGACCCCTTCTATGATCTGGCCTGCAAAGCTTGTTCTTCGAGTAATCTCGCATATGGTTTCAGCCAGACCGGGGATGTCGTGCGGCTGGATACAGCCGCGGATTCTGTGGTGGGGTTTATGAATGAGCGAGGAAATGAGCAGACCGTCGGCCATCGCAGGTGGATACTCAACCCCGCGATGAAAAAGACTGCGTTTGGATGGTGTGAGTCGTATTCGGTGATGAAAGCGTTCGACAGGAGTCGCAGCCTCGCATTTCAATATAATCTAATCGCCTGGCCCCCGCCTGGTGATTTCCCACAACAGCTCTGCCCGCAGCATTTACCGTGGTCGGTTAGCCTCACCCATAATCACTATCGTCCTACAGGCCAGGAAACAGTGACGATGGTGCGTCAGCGAGACAACAAGACCTGGCAGCTCAGCGTCTCCAACAAACCGGCGGATGGATTATTTCTGGTTGATAGCAAAGGTTTTGGGGTGCCGTATTGTATCATATTTCGACCGGATAAGTCGCTGAATTATCTTCCTGCAGATCGTTTCAAGATAACCATAACCGGGCTTGAAATGGATGGTGCGGCAGCGGAAATATCATATACAACCACTCTCTTCGATATGCCGGAGATAGTCGGATCGTAGTCTAAAGGCTGCTCCGCAGAATGTTGCNNATCACCTGTTACACCCAACAAATCAATGTGGAACAGTAAGTTAGATGTCATCTCTTTAGGAGCCTGGCGATGGTCGAGAATAAGCCATCACAACAGAATAAAACCGTTAGTAGTCAAATCAACCCAAGCGCATTACTTGCTGCCGCGTCGTTTGCAACGGATGTTGTCCCTAATGGGTGCTTGTATCACAGTTGGCGCATAGCCTTAGCAGCCGAGCGCGTAGCATTGGAGTTGTGCCCCGAACAGGCGGGCGCGATTTTCTTCGCAGGCCTGATGCAGGAGGTCGGGACCGTCGGCGCCAGCTATCACATCACTTGCTATAAATCTCTCCACGAGCAAACCGAAGACTATATCATTAAAACTCACCCCAGCCGCGGCGCTGCACTGATGGATTGGCTGCCGGGAATGAGCGAACCGGCAAAGTTGATACGCGACCATCACGAGTGGTGGGATGGACGAGGGTATCAGGACGGCCTCGGAGGCGGAGATATTCCGCTTGGCAGTCAATTGCTGCTGTTAATCGAGACGCTTGATACGGCGGGGTGCTTTGAATCGTGGCCGGCGATGTCCGAAGGATTGCGTCGACTGGCCCCGCTCACCGGCAAAATGTGGAGCAAAGAACTATGGGCAAGCGCTCTCAGCACCCTTGAGGATTCGGCGTTTTTTTCTCGGGTTATTACCCATGATGCTCTGCAGGAGATGATTGCGGAGCGTTTGGCGAAATACCCGATACCTCACGAGCTAGACAATGAAGCTGGTGTCGAGCGTATGCTGCACGTCTTTGCGGCGTTGGTGGACGCCAAAGATCCTTCGACAGCCGGGCATTCTCACAGAACCGCGCAGTATGCAAAATTGCTTGCGCAACATATGGGACTCTCCAAAGACGAGATCACCCTGGTATATCGAGCAGGGCTTGTTCACGATTGCGGCCGGCTCGGTGTGCCGACAATGCTGCTCCGGCGTTCCGGAAGGCTCAGTGCCGAAGAGATGGAATTGGTGCACAAGCACACCCAGATGACGACACGCATAATGAACTGTATGCCGGAGTGTACACAGATGGCGGAAATCGGGCATATCGCGGGAAGTGACCATGAACGATACGATGGAACGGGTTACCCGAATCGTCTGAGCGGCGAAAACATTCCGCTGCTCTCTCGCATACTCAGCGTGGTAGATGCTTTTGATGCCATGACCGCCGCCACAAGCTATAAAAACCGTCTCTCCCCCCGGTTTGCTGTTATAAGACTTCAGCAATCCGCAGGCACACAATTCGACTCTACCGTGGTGCAAGCGATGATCGACGCGACTGAAGAGCAGTTCATACAGCTACCACAAACCGCTGCGGCATAACTCTTCGGTTAAAAATCTATCAGCTTCATTCTGCGGTTCTCGAACACCGCCTGCTGCGTATATCCGGCGGCTTTGAGTTG
>LSQX01270267.1_pt1 | contig 22573 bp, 18 predicted proteins | sample 654561 | NCBI WGS metagenome assembly LSQX01 (sample SAMN04489861, study PRJNA283612) | anaerobic digester metagenome | isolation source: 4 biogas reactors fed with cattle manure at either 37C or 55C with and... | place: Denmark: Kongens Lyngby | collected 2014
CCCATGCGGCAACGAGTGTGCTGCCAGTTACCCGAACGTTTGATCACGTGACCCCGGCTACTTCCGTGCTGCGCGGCCCTGATCGCGCCGCACTCGCCTCGGACTCAGATACGGTGAGCGCCCCACCGACGAGTGCAGTTGCCCGTGCACAGCGAAGTGTGAGCCGACGCAAAAGGCGGGGTGGCTGGGTCGCAGCGATGCTTGTCGTGCTGCTCGGGCTCGGCGCAGGTGCCGGCTGGTGGTGGGGGCAAGGTCCCGGCTCGCAAGTCACGATCGCGCCAGTTGAGAACATGCCGCCGGCAGAAGCCACAGCAATGCTTGAAGCACTCACACTCATCGTTGACACGGTCGACTGTTCGAGTCTGACAATCGAAGAGGGTCTTGCGGTTCGGACAGAACCCGCAGCAGGCACGCGAGTTGACAGAAACAGCAACGTTCAACTCTGCGTGTCTACCGGGCCGCAACAGCTCAGCGTGCCAGACCTCACCGGACTCACACTCGCAGATGCGCAAACGCAGATCACTGATGCAAAGTTTGTATTTGGTCAGGTGAGAGAAGAGCGCTTCTCAGATGCCGAACTGGGCACCGTGCTGTTCGCCACTGATTCTGAAGGCAACCAGCTCCCAGAAACGTACCCCGAGCAAAGCGTGATAGATCTCGTGCTCTCGGCTGGCGGCCTCCCTGACCTTGCCGGCAATACTGTCGAACAGGCCACCAGCATTCTCTCCAGTCTCGGGCTCAGCGTTGACGCAGGTCTCAACACAAGCACACACCATGACGATATTGCCGAGGGCCGGGTCATTGGGCTTATTGTCTCTGGTGAGACGGTACGCAAGGGTGACTCGGTTGGGCTTTCGCTGTCTCTCGGCAAACCTCTCATTGAGGTGCCTGATGTTCGAGGCATGAAGCTTCGTGAAGCCATGAACGAGCTGACCGAGCTTGGCTTCGCGCCACAGACCGCACTACCTGAGCTGCTGTGGGACGTGGCGGAGGTCGACCGAGACACTGAGCCGAAGGCAGGCAGCGAAGTTGCGGCTGGCACTACCATTCGAGTCAGAGCGTCGGTCTAGTCGGGCGCGTTCTCGTCGGGCGTCGGTCTAGCGTCGCGAGACGCAGCGGGGGCTGCCCACACCTTCTTCAGATGTCAGCAACCCCCGCACGCGAGATTCGGTTGTACTTAGCGCAAACTCTTGAGCTCTTCAGCTACCTGGAATGCGAGCTCAAGTGACTGCATATGGTTCAGGCGTGGGTCACAGAGCGACTCGTACCGTGTGGCCAATGTTGCCTCATCAATGTTTTCGCTGCCGCCCAGGCATTCGGTCACATCGTCACCGGTCAGTTCGATGTGCACGCCGCCGGGGAAGGTGCCGACCTCACGGTGCGATTCGAAGAAGCCGAGCAGTTCGTTCATCACATCGTCAAACCGACGGGTCTTGTACCCAGTGGCAGTGGTGATGCCATTTCCGTGCATGGGGTCTGTGACCCACAGCGGGGTGGCGCCAGCGTCGCGCACACCAGCGAGCAGCGGAGGCAGAGCGTCTCGAATCTTCTCTGCACCCATGCGTGTGATGAACGTCAAACGGCCTGGCTCACGCTCAGGGTCGAGCTTGTCGATCAAGCGCAACGCGTCATCAGTTGTCGCAGTTGGCCCAAGCTTCACGGCGATTGGGTTGCGAAGCTTCGACATGAACTCGACATGAGCCCCATCAAGCTCACGGGTGCGCTCACCGATCCACAACATATGCCCTGACGTGCCGTATGGGGTGCCCGTTCGTGAGTCGATGCGCACCAAAGGGCGTTCGTAATCAAGCAGCAACGCCTCATGGCTCACGTAGAACTCAGTTTGATTGAGGGCCGAGCTTTCGACACCGCACGCATCCATGAAACGCAGTGCACGATCGATCTCGGCCGCGAGTGCCTCGTAGCGCTGGTTTGCGGGGTTCGAAACAAACCCCTTGTTCCATTCGTGCACCTGCCGCAGGTCGGCGAAGCCGCCCTGCGTGAAGGCGCGAATCAAGTTGAGTGTCGACGCAGCGACGTGGTAGCCACGCACCATTCGCTTCGGGTCAGCTGCGCGAGACTCAGGGGTGAAATCATAGCCATTGACGATGTCGCCGCGGTACGCAGGCAGAGTCACTCCGTCACGCGTCTCGGTGTCACTCGAGCGGGGCTTGGCAAACTGGCCAGCCATACGCCCCACCTTGATGACAGGCATCGAGGCACCGTAGGTGAGCACGACTGCCATCTGCAGCATCGTCTTCACACGGTCGCGGATCTTGTCGGCCGTAGCACCTGCAAACGTCTCTGCGCAGTCTCCGCCTTGCAACAAGAATGCCTCGCCGCGTGCTGCCTGCGCGAGACGCGTGCGAAGACGATCTACTTCACCAGCAAATACAAGTGGTGGCTGCGAGGCAAGATCTTGTGAAGCCTCAGCTACTGCCTCGCGATCGCTCCAATTCGGTTGCTGTTTCGCAACGAGATCACGATAACTGTCCAGCTCCAGCGCGCTTGAAGATACGCCGAATGCTGTGTGCTGACTCACGACAGGCCTGCTCTCAAAATCCAAGTGAACACTAAAAATCGCGAGAGTTCGCGATGCTTCTAGTCTATTGGTTCTGCGCAGCAGCAGGCACACGGTTCCTTACGCTTGAAGCGTAGACATCAACGTACTCCTGCTGACTCAATCGTTGAATCTCGACCATGATCTCATCGGTCACGCTGCGCAGCACGAACCGGTCTGCGCTCATACCCGCAAACCGGCTGAAATCGAGAGGCTTGCCAATCACTGTGCCGATTCGATGAATGCGCGGCACCTTCGCACCAATCGGCATGCACTTTTCAGTATCGATCATGACCGCAGGTACCACCAGTGCTCCAGATTCAAGCACGAGACGCGCCACCCCTGTGCGTCCCCGATAGAGACGCGCATCTGGGCTGCGTGTGCCCTCAGGGTAAAGCGCAAGCACGTCGCCCCGTTCGAGCACCGCGAGCCCCGTGTTCAGCGACGCCTCAGACGCCTTACCCCCCGACCGATCGATAGGAATCTGCCCGACGGCCAGCATGAATGTCTTCACAAACCAGCCCTTTAAGCCGCGTCCGGTGAAATAGTCACTCTTGGCAAGAAAATAGACCCGACGGTCAATCATCAACGGCATAAAGAACGAATCAATGACCGATAAGTGGTTACCGACGATGATGACCGGCCCGCTTGACGGAAGGTGTTCAGCGCCTTGCACCCAGGGCCGAAAGATGGTCTTCAACAATGGGCCAAAGACAAGATGCTTAAAGAACCAATACATCATGTGGCAGCACACCTCTTCTTTCGACCAGTTAAGACTAGCTGATTTGTAGATAACCAACGGAGAATGAGTCGAGAACGAGTGCCTGTGCAATAAGCTAGGCAGTACACCCGACCACCGTCCCGCTCGGTGCGTTGAGCTTGTGTCGGGTACCGAAGGAGCTACCGTGAATCTCGCCGAAACCCCGATTTTAATTCCAGTTGCGCCACACGACAATGTGACCGATTTGCTTGAGCAACGGGTGGCAGCAACACCACACAAAGTAATTTTTGCGACACCAAATGGTGAGTCTTGGGACGATGTCACCGCAAGCGATTTCCGCCAGCGTGTCGTCGCCCTCGCCAAAGGGTTCGCAGCCGCCGGTGTGCAACCAGGTGATCGCATCGGCTTCATGTGCAAGACATCGTTCGAATGGAGCCTGGTCGATTTCGCACTCTTTTATGCCGGCGCGGTCATGGTGCCAATCTACGAGACCTCTTCTGCGCTGCAAATGCAGTGGATTCTCGAAGATTCGGGTGCCCGCGGTCTCTTGACAGAGACCCCTGAACACGCTGCCCGACTAGCTGAAATCCGCACTGAGGTGCAGGGTCTTGACTTTGAATGGCGCCTTGACGAGGGTGCGATTGAGCAGCTCAGTGCGGCAGGAAGCGACGTCAGCGATGACGAGATCGAACGTCGCCGAAACCTCGCAAATGGCGACGACATCGCAACCCTGATTTATACGTCGGGTTCTACCGGTCGTCCCAAGGGGTGCGTGCTCACGCATTCAAACTTCGTTGATCTGTCTCGTAACTCGGCAGCGGCACTCGGTGAAGTGGTGAACGAAGAAGGCGCAGCAACGTTGCTGTTCGTCACGCTCGCGCACGTCTTTGCGCGATTCATTTCAGTTCTTGCCGTGCACTCCGGAGTACGTGTCGGGCATCAGCCTGACACGACAAAGCTGCTCGCCTCGCTCGGTTCGTTCAAGCCCACGTTCTTGTTGGCTGTGCCACGCGTGTTTGAGAAGGTCTACAACTCCGCAGAGCAGACCGCCGAAGCAGGTGGCAAGGGCAAGATTTTCCGTGCCGCTGCCCAGGTTGCGGTCAAGCACAGCCAGGCAATCATGGCGGGCGAAAAGCCCTCGTTCGGTCTCAAGCTCAAGTTCAAACTCTTCGACAAGCTCGTCTATTCGACGCTGCGCGACAAGATGGGCGGCCGAATCAGGTTCGCGGTCTCGGGTTCTGCGCCATTGAGCCATTACCTCGCCCATTTCTACCACAGCCTTGGCATCAAGATCCTTGAGGGATACGGCCTGACCGAAACAACGGCGCCAGTGACGGTGAACCTTCCCGACAAATTCAAGATCGGTACCGTCGGGCCAGCGTTGCCAGGCCACACCGTTCGCATCGCAGAAGACGGCGAGGTCGAGGTCAAGGGCATCGACGTCTTCAAGGAGTATTGGAACAACCCCGAGGCCACGAAGTCGGTCTTCACTGACGACGGTTTCTTCAAGACTGGTGATCTGGGTTCACTCGATAGCGACGGCTACCTGACAATCACCGGGCGCAAGAAAGAGATCATCGTCACGGCTGGTGGCAAGAATGTTGCTCCAGCTGGTCTTGAAGACCCCATTCGTTCGTTCACGGTCATCGGCCAGGTAGTTGCCGTTGGCGACCAGAAGCCGTTCATTTCGGCGCTCGTCACGCTCGACACCGAGATGCTCTCAACTTGGTTGAAGAACAATAACCTCAACCCCGAGATGTCGCTTGAAGAAGCTGCACAAAACCCAGTCGTTCGTGCTGAAGTGCAGAAGGCGATCGATCATGGCAACAAATATGTGTCGAGAGCCGAGAGCATTCGCAAGTGGGTTATCCTGCCGACTGAGTTCACCGAAGCGAGTGGCCACCTCACTCCCAAGATGAGCATCAAGCGAGACAATATTCTGCGTGATTTTGCCGCTGAGATCGCCGAGATGTACGGCGAGAACCCGAAAACAGAGAGCGTCAGCACCAAGTAATCAAAGCTCCCAAGTAGCTACCGGGGAAACACCCAACGAAAAGGGCCGATGTTCACTACCGAACATCGGCCCTTTTCGATTTTGCTGCTCGGAATCGCTTCACAAGAGACACGCTTCCGAGCCAACACAGGCACGGCTCAAAACCAGTTCACAACTAGCGCAGAACCAACACGCAAAACCAGTACAAAACCAACTCAGAACCAGCTCAGAACCAGTGAGATGCCCGAATCATGCGCATGGCTTCGCCACGTGCTGATCGCTCTAGCCGGTTCAGATAGAGTTTGCCGTCAAGGTGGTCGCATTCGTGCTGCAACGCCTGAGCAAGCAACCCTTCGCCCTCGATCACCACTGGCTCTTCGTTGAGGTTAATGCCGCGTACGACAGCCTTTGGGTATCGCATAACCTCGAACCACAGCTCAGGCACTGACAGGCAGCCCTCCCCCGTCGGCACTGGCTCTCCAGAGAGTTCAATAATCTCAGGGTTCAGCAGATAGCTGATCTGGCCATCGATATGTAAGCTAAACGCTCGCTGCGTGTGACCGATTTGCGTTGCAGCGAGACCTGCTCGCCCCTCAAACGCGACGGTGTCACAGAGGTCATCGACGAGGGCACGCACGCCCTCATCGATCACCTCGATTGGTGCACAGACCGTTCGAAGCACTGGGTCTCCGAACAGTCGAATCTCACGAACAGCCACTAGTTTCAGCCTTCTTCAAGCACCAGAACCAGGTCTCCGGCTTCAACGCTGCGCGTCCCGTCAAAAGCGACGCGCTGCACGACACCACTCACGGTGGCAGTGATTGCTGCCTCCATTTTCATCGCTTCGATGGTCGCAACCGGGTTCCCAGCCTCGACCACGTCGCCGGCAGCAACCTTCACTGTCACCGTTCCTGAGAATGGCGCCGCAATATGACCGGGCTGACTGCGGTCAGCTTTCTCAGCGCTGACGATGTCGACCGTTGCGGTCTCGTCTTGCGCGAACACTGGGCGCAACTGGCCGTTTACGCGCACCATCACCGTGCGCATGCCCTTCGGGTCAGCCTCACCGATGGCTTCGAGGCCAACATACAAGCGCACACCCTTATCGAGATCGATAGCGTGCTCGGCCCCAGCTTCGAGCCCGTACAAGAAGTCGCCCGTGTCAAGGATTGACAGGTCTCCGTAGCGCTCGCGCATCGATTCAAACTGTGCGGTCGGGCCAGCAAACAGCAGCCGGTTCAATGCGTTTCGACGTTCGGTGCTTGTGCCTTCAAGCAAACGCGCCTCTTCGTCTGGCACTGGGGCAACCTGTACTGAGACATTGCGCCCCGCGAGCACTTTGCTGCGGAACGGCTCTGGCCAGCCACCAGGAATCTCACCCAGTTCACCAGCGAGGAAGCCCACCACTGAATCTGGCACGTCGTAGTTGCCGGGGTTGGCTTCGAAATCTGCCGGATCGGCGTCGACTGCTGCCAGATGCAGCGCAAGGTCGCCCACCACCTTCGATGACGGCGTCACCTTGGGAATGCGACCGAGAATGCGGTCGGCTGCGGCATACATGTCTTCGATCTTCTCGAAGTTCTCGGCGAGCCCAAGCGCGATGGCTTGCTGGCGCAGGTTCGAGAGCTGCCCGCCGGGAATCTCATGCGTGTAGACGCGCCCGGTGGGCGACGGCAGACCAGATTCGAAGGGTCGGTACGCCGTGCGAACCGCGTCCCAGTAGGGCTCGAGGGCATAGACAGCCTCAGCATCAATGCCCGTGTCGCGCTCGGTATCTGCGAGGGCGGCAACGAGCGCTGAGAGCGACGGCTGCGAGGTGGTGCCTGACATCGGCGCAGATGCCGCGTCAACGGCGTCGACTCCTGCTCGGGCCGCTGCGAGCAGTGTAGCCAGCTGCCCACCCGGTGTGTCGTGCGTGTGCAGGTGCACCGGCAAATCGAATCGTTCGCGCAGTGCCGTGACGAGTCGCTCAGCCGCAGCGGGGCGCAAGAGCCCTGCCATGTCTTTGATCGCCAGTATGTGCGCGCCGGCTTCGACGATGTCGTCGGCAAGCTGCAGATAGTAGTCCAGGGTAAATTTTTGTTCACGAGGATCAAGCAAATTGCCCGTGTAGCACAACGCGACTTCGGCGACCGCCGTACCAGTCTCGCGCACCGCATCGATTGCCACGCGCATCTGGTTCACGTCATTCAGGGCGTCAAACACTCGAAAGATGTCAACGCCGGTTGCTGCTGCTTCGCTCACGAAGGCACGCGCGACCTGCGCCGGGTACGGAGTGTAACCGACCGTGTTTTGGCCGCGCAGCAACATCTGAATCGCGATGTTTGGCATTGACTCGCGAAGGGCCGCCAGCCGTTCCCACGGATCTTCAGAGAGAAAACGCAGTGCAACATCATAGGTTGCGCCGCCCCAGGCTTCGACCGACAACAGTTGTGGGGTCAGGCGTGAGACATAGGGTGCGGCGGCCACGAGGTCTTTCGAACGGACTCGAGTGGCGAGCAGCGACTGGTGAGCATCTCGAAACGTCGTTTCGGTCACGGCAAGTGCTGTTTGTTCACGCAGTTGCCGGGCAAAACCCTCTGGTCCGAGCTCAAGCAGTCGCTGCCGCCCACCAGCTGGCGCGGGCTCGCTGAGGTCAATGGCTGGCAGCTTGACACGAGGCTCGGTGGTGACGGGGCGAGAACCATTGGGTTTGTTCACGGTCACGTCTGCGAGGTACTGCAGCATGCGTGTGGCTCGGTCTTGTGGCTTGTTCAACGTGAGCAGCTCGGGGCGCTCTTCGATGAACGACGTGCTTACATCGCCAGCTTGAAAGTCTGCGTCGTCAAGCACTGCCTGCAAAAAAGGAATGTTGGTAGCAACGCCTCTGATGCGGAACTCGGCGAGTGCGCGTCGCGCACGAAGCACTGCCGACTCAAAGTCACGACCGCGACAGGTCAACTTGGCGAGCATCGAGTCAAAGTGTGGGCTGATGTGAGCGCCAGGGTTAATGGTGCCGCCATCGAGACGCACACCGCCGCCACCTGGTGAGCGATAGGTGGTAATGCGTCCGAGGTCTGGACGAAAGCCGTCGGCTGGGTTCTCGGTGGTGATGCGGCACTGTAGGGCGGCACCGTGCAGCTGAATGCGATCCTGGGTCAATCCAAGCTCTTCGAGAGTCGAGCCCGAAGCGATGCGCATTTGTGCCTGCACCAAATCAATATCGGTCACTTCTTCAGTGACGGTGTGCTCGACCTGAATGCGCGGGTTCATTTCGATGAAGACGTGCTCACCTGCGCGCTCTCCCTCGGTGTCGAGCAAGAACTCGACAGTGCCGGCGTTCTCGTAGCCAATCGACTGAGCAAAAGCGACCGCGTCACGCGTGAGCGCATCACGCACCGCGGGGTCGAGGTTGGGTGCCGGTGCGATCTCGACGACCTTCTGGTGACGACGCTGCACCGAGCAATCACGTTCATACAGATGTACTGCCGCGCCCGTGCGATCGGCAAGCACCTGCACCTCAATGTGGCGCGGCCGCAGCACGGCCTGCTCAATAAACATCGTGGCGTCGCCGAAGGCGCTCTCAGCCTCACGCATGGCTGCTTCGAGAGCGTCTCGCAGGTCTTCTTCACGTTCAACGCGACGCATGCCGCGCCCGCCACCGCCGGCAACGGCCTTCGCAAATACGGGGAATCCGATTTCACGCGCGCCCTCGATCAGGGCATCGACGTCGGTCGAGGGATCAGTGGAACGCAGCACGGGGACTCCCGCCGCAATCGCATGCTGCTTGGCGGTCACCTTGTTACCGGCCATCTCAAGCGCCCGCTTGCCAGGGCCGATGAAGGTGATGCCGGCCGCTTCAGCTGCGCCCGCAAGCTCGGGGTTTTCTGCGAGAAAGCCATAGCCCGGGTAGATCGCGTCTGCCCCGCTTTCTCGAGCGACCCGAATAATCTCATCGACATCGAGGTACGCGCGAACCGGGTGACCTTCGGTGCCAATGAGATAGGCTTCATCGGCTTTCAGCCGGTGGAGTGAGTTTCTGTCTTCATAGGGAAACACCGCAACCGTGCGTGCGCCCAATTCATATGCTGCACGAAATGCACGAATTGCGATCTCACCACGATTGGCGACCAGAATCTTCTTGAACACGTGACTCCTTAGTATCATGCCCAGCCAACTGGAAAACGCCCGAGGTTCAGCCTACACGCTGACTGATAGCAACCGTTTCATATTGACGCGACTTGCTTTCGGCACACCGAGGTTTCGCTGATGAATAAGAAAAAGTTTTGTGGCAACTGCACTACTCTCTTTGCTCTCGCACAGCTAGCGCCCATACACTAAAGGCGTGCATGTTCTCAGTGTGAGCTCCCTCAAAGGCGGCGTAGGCAAGACGACAGTGGCCCTCGGCCTGGCTTCTGCGGCATTTTCGCGCGGCCTTCGCACGCTGGTGGTTGACCTCGACCCGCAGTCTGACGTGTCGACCGGCATGGACGTGAGCCCTGAGGGGTACGCGAACATCGCTGATGTTCTCGAGCGCCCGAAGGCCGTTCGTTCGGCGATCGCCGCCAGCGGCTGGAACAAGCACCACGAGGGCATGATCGATCTGCTCATCGGCAGCCCTTCCGCGATCAACTTCGATGGCCCTCACCCGTCGATTCGAGAAATCTGGAAGCTCGAAGAGGCACTCGCCGTGGTCGAAGACGATTACGATCTCGTCATCATTGACTGCGCCCCTTCGTTGAACGCGCTGACACGCACCGCATGGGCGGCGAGCGATCGTGTGCTGATCGTCACCGAACCGGGATTGTTCGCGGTGTCGGCCGCAGACCGCGCGTTGCGTGCGATCGAAGAGGTGCGCAACGGTGTGAGCCCGCGCCTCGAGCCTGTCGGTATTCTGGTCAACCGCACCCGTCCGCAGTCGATGGAACACCAGTTTCGTATTCGCGAGTTGAAAGAACTGTTTGGTTCACTCGTGCTGACGCCGCATCTGCCTGAACGCACGTCGTTGCAGCAGGCACAGGGTGCCGCAAAGCCCGTGCACTTGTGGCCGGGTGAAGCGGCCCAAGAAATGGCAGGGTATTTTGATTCGGTGCTCGATCAGGTGATCGCAGCGAGCAATATCGCTGCACAGCCAGATCGCACCTCTGCGGCTCGACCGGCCACGGCAACAGTAGTGACCGAAGACGAGCCAGCTGGCGAAGACACTGCTGTGACCGACGCAGCAAACTCGTAAGTCGCCTAAGCACACGAGCCGCCTGGGCCATTTCTGAGGTGGTTCCCGCGGCTGTTAGCGCGGTTCGAGATAAGCCTGCGCACAGTGTTCGAGGCAACGTGCGCACAGTGTTCAAGGCACGCGTGCGCTCAGTAGTTCGGGGCCGCGTGCGCTCACGGCACGACGTGCAACGCTGCACTACCTGCAACGCTCGTATGGGGGCGCAAACGTGCGCTAAGAGATCTTTCGCACCTGACGACGCGCGGCGAGCTCGTCATGCTGCACCGCGTCTGTTCGATGCTCGTCCAGGTCGACGAGTGAGGTTTCTACCTCACGCAGCACCTTGCCAACTGCGATGCCGAACACACCTTGTCCGCGACTCACGAGATCAATCACTTCATCGTTTGAGGTGCACAGGTAGACGCTTGCGCCATCGCTCATAAGTGTCGTCTCGGCGAGGTCGTGCACACCTGCCTCGCGCAGCTGGTCGACCGCGGTTCGAATCTGCTGCAGTGAAATACCTGTGTCAAGCAACCGTTTGACCAACTTGAGCACCAAGATATCGCGAAAGCCGTAGAGACGCTGCGAACCAGAACCGGTTGCACCCTGCACGGTTGGTTCGACCAACCCTGTGCGGGCCCAGTAGTCAAGCTGACGGTAGCTGATCCCCGCAGCTTTTGCGGCGACCGCGCCTTTGAAACCGCCGTCTCGATTGGGTTGCGGAAGCCCGTCGTCAAAGAGGGTCTGTGGCGAAGAGACAACAATCGGCGACTGCGCGAAGTTCTGCATCGCGATCCTCTCTTTCAAGACGTATGAGCTCATTCAACGTTAGCGCCCCAAGCACCTTGGAGCAATTAACCTTCAACTAAAACTTTAAGCGTGTCGCGTTTGGACACCCTCACCGATTTCAACGGGTTAAGCGTCTGCGCAGCACTCCCCTGCGCGCGACCTCAAGCAGGTCAACGAGTTCGAGCGCTTCTTCGACAGCACCCGGCGACCCGCTTCGCTTGCCTCGCGCAGCAACTGCCTGTTCGACCAATATTGCGTCGCGTTCGGCGGCCGCACGCATATTGCGCAGGTGCCTCGGCGTCAGCCCAAGCTCAGACAGCTGCAACAGCGCCGTCAACTCGGCCACACACTCGAACGGAAAGACCTCAGTGGCAGGCAGCAGGCCTGCGGCAATCGCTTCGCCCACGAACCGGGGGCTTGCGCCTGTGACGCGCTGCAGTTCGTCACGGCTCATGAGTCGACGCGGCGTCAGAATGCTCGAGGCGCTGCGATTCGAAGCGCCGGGGATCACCGGGTCTTTGCCCGCATCGATCTCTTCGAGTACTTCGGCGATCACTTTGAGAGGCAGATAGTGTTCACGCTGCAGGGTGAGAATCAGCCGCAAGCGCTCAATGTGCTGCTGCGCAAACTTTCGGTAACCTGACTTGGTGCGCTCCGGAGTGACGAGCCCCTGCTCTTCAAGAAACCGAAGCTTTGACGGAGTCAGGTCGCCAAACTCGCCCTGCAGCCGTTCGAGTACTTGGCCGATGCTAAATAATGCCGCCTCTGGTTGTACTGCGGCCGATTTCGCCGGCACCTAGTACTGCCCCGGCAGGTCGAAACGTGAAGCGAAGAACGTGAACTTGAACTTGCCCACTTGCACCTCGACACCATCGCTGAGTTCGACTTCACCGTCAATGCGCTCGGTGTCGCAGTAGGTACCGTTCAATGAACCAAGGTCACGAACACTGAATCGTGTGCCCTGGCGACTGAACTCTGCGTGACGGCGAGACACGGTGACATCGTCGAGAAATATGTCGACTGCAGGGTGACGACCCGCGACGGTGACGTCTTGATCAAGCAAGAATCGCGCGCCCAAATCTGGGCCACGCCGAACTACCAGCAAGGCTGCGCCCGACGGCAACGCTTCAACTGCTTCTTGCTCATCAATAGTGAGGTCGGTGGCCCGAGTTCGAATCATCGAGTTCAGGTCATCGCGAAACTGCTGTGTCGCACGAATCTCGGTCTCATCAGGCTTATGCGTCTGAGCTTCGGAATTCATTGGACCTCCAACCTCGGTGCTCGGGCAGCCTTCTTTCTGAGCTGCGATCCCTCTACGTTATCGCAGCCCGCGCGGCTATGCATCTCGAATACGGCGCGCCATGCACCCATTCGCGAAGCACTTGGGTATAGCCGCACCGTCGCAGCCCGTTATGCGCCCTCGTGCGTCTCGAGAAAGTCATAGACTTCATGCGACTCCACACCGGGAAAGGTGCCTGTGGGCAACGCCGCGAGCAGGCTCGTCGGGGTTGCAGCTTCTGGCCATGCAGCCGCCTCCCACTTTCGGGTGAGTTCATCTGAGGCACGTCGGCAACACCGCTCGTCAGGGCAGAACGACTTGGTACGGTGCGGTGTCTCACGGCCACGAAACCACTTCACTCCATCAAACGGCACTCCTACGCTGACTGAGTAGTGTCCTTCTTTTGCCTTCTCAACACGTGAGGTGCACCAGTAGGTGCCGCCCGCGGCCATGTCGGTGTATTGGTACCACGGGTTAAAGAGATCGGGCTGGCTAAAGACCGTGCGCGCCGTCCAGTTGCGACACACCATCGCCCCTTCAAGGTTGCCAAGTGCATCAGACGGAAATCGAACGCCGTCATTCTCATAGGCCTTAATCAGGGTGCCCGACTCGTGCACCTTCATAAAGTGCACCTCGAGATCGAGATGAGTGGTCGCGAGGTTGGTAAACCGGTGGGCAGCCATCTCATACGACACACCAAAGGCATCTCGCAGGTCTTCCATTGAAATCTGCCGCTGATGTTTCGCTTCATTCAGATATTCAACGGTTGTTCGCTCTGGCAACAGCACCGCACCGGCCAGATAGTTTGCTTCAACCCGCTGCCGCAAGAACTCACCATAGCTGCGGGGTTCTTCGTGGCGACACACGAGACTCGCGAGGGCCCGCAGAATCGGGGCACGGGCATCTCGAGATGGCAAATTCGAGCCCAGATAGATGCGCTGATTGCGACGATCGATGACCGATCGAGTGGAGTGCGGCAAATCATTCACATAGTGCAGGGTGAAGCCAAGCTTCTCCGCAATATTAGAGATTGACTGCTGAGAGACTGGGCCACCCGAGTACCCCACCATCTCGAGCAATTGCCGAGCCTCTTGCTCGAGCTCGGCATAATAATTGCCACGCACCCGCATCTCGGCACGAAGCTCAGTATTTGCTCGACGCGCTTCTTCTGGAGTCGCAGCTCGTTCCCGGTGCAGGCGCTCGATCTCTTGATGCAGCCCCAGTAAGGCCTTCAGTGTGTCATCGGGGGTTGCCTTCGACACCCGAATGGGCTGAATGCCCAGTGCAGAAAAGACTGCGCCGCGCTGCGCTCGCTCAACCGCAATTTCTAAAGCTGCTCGCTCGCTCGGCGCCTCATCAGCAAGCAGTTCGTCAACGGAGCTTTCGAGGGCTTGCGCGAGCGCCCGCAACACAGGCAGGCTCGGTTCACGTTTGCCATTCTCGATTGCTGAGACCTGCGAGGGTGCACGGTTAATTGCCGCGGCCAATTGCTCAAGTTTCATGCCCAGCTGGGTTCGGCGCTCACGCACTCGGCGCCCGAGGGTCAGTGCATCTGCCGTCTCGTTCTCGGCCGCAGCCAAGGTGCCATCATAAGGAGTCATGCTTCCATATTCGCAGAAGAAGTAAATTTCACAAAACAGAACTAGTTCTATCTTGGGCCCCCGAGAACGGCCGTAATGGCCGCTCTCGGGGGCCCAAGATAGAACCTAAGCAAATAAGTTTCAGCCGCGACGACCCAAATTGGTCGTCAACGCAGTTGCTGTGAGGCGGCCCCGCACCATCGCCGCCGGCAACCTCACAGTTTCAATACGCACCTCAACCGAAAAGAAGTCACCATGAACACCATGACAGCCACCTCAAGCATCGAGGTGCTCGGCCCCCAGTTCAAACGATCTGAAGAAATCCTCACTGACGATGCCCTGCAGTTTCTCAGCGAACTGCACCACCGCTTCGCAAGCAGCCGACACGAACGACTGGCCGCAAGGCAGCGCCGTCGCTTTGAAATTGGCAATGGCCGCGACCCGAAGTTTCGCGACGACACCCGTGCGATACGCGAAGACCAGAGCTGGCGCGTTGCTGGCCCAGGTCCGGGGCTCGAGGATCGCCGGGTAGAGATCACCGGCCCAACCGACCCGAAGATGACCATCAACGCACTCAACTCTGGTGCACGCGTGTGGCTTGCCGATCAAGAAGACGCAACAAGCCCGACCTGGCGCAACGTGATCGGCGGACAGCTCTCACTGTTTGATGCGATTCGAGGCCAGCTCAGCTACACGAGCCCAGAGGGCAAGGAGTACCGGGTCACCGCAGAACGCACCCCGACCATTGTGATGCGCCCCCGTGGCTGGCACCTGGTCGAGAAGCACATGCGGTTTACCGACGCACAGGGGCAAGCGGGTGCAGCTTCTGGCAGCCTCGTTGATTTTGGCCTCTACGCATTCCACAACGCCACTCGGCTCATCGAGAACGGCCATGGGCCATACTTCTACATCGCAAAACTCGAGTCGAGCGAAGAAGCAAAACTGTGGGACGACGTGTTCACGTTTACTGAGGAATACCTCGGTCTCCCCCACGGCACCATTCGTGCGACCGTGCTCATCGAGACGCTACCTGCCGCGTTCGAGATGGAAGAGATTCTCTACGTCATGCGTGACCACATCGCGGGCCTAAACGCAGGGCGCTGGGACTACATCTTCTCGATCATCAAGAACTACCGTGGCCGTGGCGCACGCTTCGTGCTGCCAGACCGCAGCGAAGTCACGATGACCGTGCCCTTCATGCGCGCGTACACCGAGTTGCTTGTCAAGACCAGCCACAAACGAGGGGCGCACGCCATTGGCGGCATGAGCGCGTTCATTCCTAACCGTCGCGACCCAGAAGTAACTGCACGCGCTGAAGAGAAAGTGCGCGCCGACAAGCAGCGTGAAGCAGCTGACGGCTTCGATGGCACATGGGTGGCACACCCTGATTTGATCTCGATCGCAGAAGCCGAGTTTGATGCGGTGCTGGGCGCGCGCCCAAATCAGGTTGATCGTCAACGCGACGACGTCCAGGTGACGGCGGCAGATTTGCTCGACGTACGCATCGGCCGTGAGATCACCGAGGCGGGCGTGCGCGACAACGTATCTGTTGCGATTCGCTACATCGAAGCCTGGTTGCGCGGACAAGGAGCCGTCGCCATCGACAACCTCATGGAAGACGCCGCCACGGCCGAAATCAGCCGTTCACAGATTTGGCAATGGATTCACCAAGACCAGTCGACTGCCGAGGGTACACGCATCACTCAACAGTGGGTACGCGAACTGGTGCAAGAGACGGTTGCAGGATTCGACCGTTTCGAAGCCGACCGTTTCGAAGATGCAGTTGCGCTCTTTGAAGACGTAGCATTGGGTGAAGATTTTCCGACCTTCCTCACCGTGACCGCCTACAGCCGCTACCTCGTCGACTGCTAAGCGCACAGAAACGCTGAGGGGCGTGCGTCCGAACACCGGATGCACGCCCCTCAGCGTTTGCGTTAATGCATTCGGTCAGACTGCTCAATGGCGGGTGCAAGTTCGTCGATCATGATGGTTTCATCGTCAAGCTGCCCGGTGCGATAGGCGGCACGACCAACCATGTGGGCCGCAATCGGCGCAGTCAACGACTGAAAGACAAAGATCGGCAGCAACGCTAGCAGAGTGAACCACGACCGATCATGCAACGCGATGGCGGCGATTGTCAGCAGCAGCCCAAACACTTGAGGCTTTGTCGCCGCGTGCAACCGGCTTAATACATCAGAGAACCGCAGCAAACCCAAGCCGGCCACCACCGAAAATACCGTCGCCGCGATTAGGCACACGAGCGACAGCACATCGAGCACTATCTCAAACATGCTCAGTTCCCTTCGCTTGGGCGTTCACATCATGCTCAAAAGCTGCTTGACGCTTCACGTAGCGCGCCACGACGATGGTCGCCAACACGGCAGTCGCCGCAATTGCCACCATGATGGGAATGCTGTTGGTATGCCCCCGCAAAGCCATGTCGGCACCAATGGCGAGCATGAGAGTCGTCAGCAATACGTCAGAGGCAACCATTCGATCAAGAATGGTCGGGCCCCGCACAATTCGAATGATCGCAGCGATTGCGGTCACTGCGAGGCCCCCAATGACGACCGCCACGGTGACTGAGTAGAAGACGCTCATTTGATGGCCTCCACTTCAGCGCGGGGGCCCGCAGCCCGAATCAGCAGCCGCTCAATATAGCGGGTCTGCTGCTTGATCTGCCGAATTTCCTTCTGCGTCGGCGTGTTCAACACATGCAGGTAGAGCGTTGACGAGAAGCGGTCGACTTCGACGACAAGTGATCCTGGTATCAATGAAATTGTCAGCCCCACCAGCGTCAAAATAAAGTCAGAACTCGTGCGCAATCGCACCGCCACAATTGCTGTCGCCGGGCTTGGCCCGGGGCGCAGCGCAAGATAGGCAACCTGAACCGAAGCAAGTGCGAGGTGCCACAAAAAGAANNACCTGAGCGCCCACCACAGGTTGAAACGCCCAGCCAACTCCACCGGCGGAAGATAAAACAACCGCATGGTCAGCATAGAAACTACAACCCCACTCACCAGACTGAGCCACGAAATTTCACGCCACAGCAGCATCCAAGTGATAATCAGGCCAATCAGCAATGGCAGCTCATGCCACCGAAACAACCGCCCAATGCCCCGGCTACGTTCCCTCACGACCCCTCACCTACTTCGCCGCTCAGCGGGTCATAGCCTTCAACTACGGTCTCGCCGCTGCCCCCATTACCCGCGGAGGTCTGCTGTTCAAGCACTTCTGCAACCAGAATTCCGGGCTCGACAATACGCTCACCCGCACGGGTGGCGTAGTCGTACAGCGGGCCAGCAAACACGGTGAGCAGCAGGCTGAAGATCACCATGCCCGTGGTCGCCGCCACCATCAATGTGGGAGTGTCACGCTGATCGCGCAGCGGAAGAGCGTCAGGCGCATCATGCAGATGTTCAAGCAGTGCCGCCTCACGCCCCTTCAGCATTGCCGCCTCGGTGCTGCCGCCGCTGGTCGCGGGAGTCGCAGCGGTTGCCGTGATCGTGGGCGTGGGTGCCGTTGCGGTTGTGGGAGACGTGGCAGCCGAAGACGTGGAGCCGGCAAGGGCAGTGTCGCGGGGACGCCAGAACGCAAGCGTCCACGCACGGGCAAGCGCGTAAAGCGTCAGCAGCGACACGAGCGCACCCACACCGATCAACCAGTACGCGCCCGGGGTACCCAGGTCAGCCGCCGCGGTGAAGAGACCGAGCTTTCCGATGAAGCCAGAAAATGGCGGAATACCGCCAAGGTTCAGCATTGGGATGAAGAACAACACCGCAACGAACGGAGCCGCACGCAGCATGCCGCCAAGGCTCGTCAGCGAAGTCGTGCCCGCGTGGCGCTCAAGCAAGCCAACCGCGAGAAAGAGCGTGGTCTGCACGACAATGTGGTGTGAAATGTAGAAGATCGTAGCCGCATACCCCATGCTCGTGGAGAGGCCAATGCCAAAAAGGAGATAGCCAATATGGCTGATGAGCGTGAACGACAGCAAACGCTTGATGTCAAGCTGCGATACTGCGCCCAGGATGCCGACAAGCAACGTGAGCGCAGCAATCACGAGCAACAGCTTGTCTATGTTCGAAAATGGAAACAGCTGGGTTTGGCTGCGAATGATCGCGTATACGCCAACCTTGGTCAACAAGCCGGCAAAGACTGCAGTGACCGGAGCTGGTGCGGTCGGGTAGGAGTCAGGTAGCCAGAACGCGAGCGGAAACACTGCTGCTTTCACGCCGAATGCGATGAGCAGCGCGAGGTTCAGCAATAGCTGCAGATTCGAAGGGAGCTCAGCGATGCGCAACGTGAGTTGTGCAATATTCACCGTGCCCGTGGCCGCATAAATCAGCGCAATGGAGGCGAGAAACAAGATTGAAGAAACGAGCGAGACGACGACATACGTGACTCCCGCACGAATTCGAGGCCCCGTGCCGCCGAGCGTAATCAGTACATAGCTCGCGACCAGCAAGATCTCGAAACCTACATAGAGGTTGAAGAGGTCACCGGCGATGAACGCATTACACACCCCGGCGCCCAAGACGAGATAGGTCGGATAGTAGATCGAGACAGGCGTCTCATCGTCGCCGTCAGCAAGACCCTGGCCCAGTGAGAACAGCAGCACACCGAGCAGCACAACCGCTGAGATCAGCAGCATCAGTGCGCTGAGTCGATCAACGACCAATGAGATGCCGAATGGTGCAGCCCACCCGCCAACTTGCATGACGAGGGTCCCGTGCTGATCGACCCACGCCATGAATACCGCGCTGAGCGCCACCACGATAGCCAGTGCCGCGACGGTGATCGTCTGTTGCGCACGTCGGCGACCCGGTAGCGCAAGCGCGAGCGCAGCTGATCCCAACGGAACCAGTACGACAAGTGGAATCAGTGAGATCATCGCTCTAGCTCACTCAGTTCTTCATCATCGTCAAGTTCGGGGGTCTGGGCAAGTTCTTCGTCAGTAACTTCTTCGGTGGTGAGCGATTCAGCTTCAACAAGTTCGACATCGTGGTCGTCATCAACCACAGTGTCTTCACCCTCGCGTGCGAGACGCCAGCTGCGGTAGATGAGCGCCAGCATAAACGCACTCACACCGAACGTAATCACGATCGAGGTCAGTATGAACGCTTGCGGCAGCGGATCACTCATGTTCTCTGCGTCAGTAGTGCCGGCGATCGGCGCGGAACCAAACTTGCCAGAGGTGAGAAACAGCAGCAGGTTTGTGGCGTTGCCCACCATGAGAAAGCCAAGCAGCACTCGAGTGAGGCTGCGATCAAGCAGCAGATAGACGCCGCCAGAGTAGAGCACCACCATCACCGCGACCAAGACGAGTGGCATTGAAACGGTCATGATGCACTCCCCTTCGATGTCTCAGCCTCGTCAAGGGAGGCCTGCATCTCGTCTTCTTCTTGCTTATCGACTTCAGCACCAAGGCTGCGCAACACGTCGAGCACGAGCCCAAACACGACCAGGTAGACGCCAATATCAAACAGTGTCGAGGTGACGACTGGAAGCACCCCGAACACTCCAAGGTCGACATCAACCCAGGCCGAGGCCAATGCGGCCTGCCCGAAGAAGAGTGGCAAGATCGCCATTGTCACGGCCAACGCGAGCCCGGCGCCAAGAATTCGACCAGCGTCTACTGGCACTGTCGCGCCGAGTTCGTCGCGTCCGCCGGTGAGGTATCGTGCGACCAGCGCTAGCCCTGCAACAAGCCCCGCAGAGAAGCCGCCGCCGGGTGAGTTGTGGCCGGTCAACAGCAGGTAGAACGAAAGCAAGATGAGGGCGTGAAAGATGATGCGCACCACGACTTCAAGCAAGATTGATCTGCGTGACGGGTCAAGGCTGCGGCCTGCGAGCAGCCAGGTGCGGCGCTCAGCAGGATCGTTCGGGTCTTCAACACGTCGGATGTACTCGTGCACCTGATCTCGTGCGTCGCGTCGACTGAGTTTCGGCAGGGTGTCGACGCGGGTACTCAAGAACACGAGTGAAGCGACTCCTGTGGCTGCGGCGAGAATCACTGAAAGTTCACCCAGGGTATCCCAGCCACGAATGTCAACGAGCATGACGTTCACCACGTTCGCTCCGTGCCCGCCGGCTTCAGCTAGGCCAGGCATGTACAACGATATTGGGTCGGCGACTCTGCCGCCGAGCGCTACCAGCGCAAACAGCCCGATCGTGACACCGACGCCGGTACCGATCAACGCCCGAATCCAGCGTCGGCTCACGGTCGCCTTCACACCGATCTGTTTCGGCAAGCGCCGAATGACGAGCACAAATGCGATGAGCGTCACTGTCTCAACCAACACCTGTGTAAGCGCAAGGTCGGGGGCACCGTGCAGCGCGAAAATGGCCGACAGCCCATAACCCGTCACCCCCACCAAGATGACCGCTTGGAACCGCGTGTGTGCCCGCAGCGCGAAAATTGCAGCGACGATCATGATGAGCGCGATCGGCACCTGCACTGGTGAAGTCCAGAGCTGCACTTGCTCAGGCCAGAGTGGTGACGAGAACGCTAACGTACCGCCAAGGGTCGCGACCGTGACTGACAGAATCACTGCGAGATAGAAGGGCAACGAACCACGTTGGGTCAACGCCGTCAGGCGCACAGCAATCACGTCAAGCCAGTGCGTCACCAACCAGTAGACGTGAGCCGCAGAGAGGCGCTCTGGGAGTCCTGGAAGTGTGCGGTCACTGCGAATTGCGATAGCCGCAACAACAGCACCGAGCCCAAGCACCACAGCGGAGGTGATCAGAGCTGGCGTGACACCGTGCCAGAGTGCAAGATGCTCGGCTCCACTGTTCGGCACGGCGACCTGCAACAACCCATCTGTGTATACCGATGCGACACCCCCAACCAGGGTCAGTAGCACGAATACTGTTGGGGCCACCAAGATGAGGGGTGATTCGCGGTGCACGAGCGTGCAGAGCGGCACTCGTGACTTCGTAGCGAACGCACCCCACAAGAAGCGAGTCATGTAGGCGACCGTGAGAATGCTGCCCGCGACGGCAATGACGAACGCGAACATTGCGAGCGGCGACTGCTGGCCAANNGAACGCAGATTCTTTTGCCACGAATCCGATAAACGGCGGCACGCCCATCATGCTGAGAGAGGCGAGCACCGCGAGTGTCGCGAGTCCGGGCGCCTGTCGACCCAACCCGCTGAGCTTTCTCACATCACGGGTGCCGGTGCGGTGGTCAACAACTCCGACGACAAGGAACAGTGGGGCTTTCGCAAGTGCGTGCGCAAACAACAGCGCAAGCCCGGCGAACGATGCACGCGGGTCACCCACACCGAACACCATAACGAGCAGGCCGAGCTGGCTTACTGTGCCATGAGCCACGATGAGTTTTATGTCGTGTTGACGCAACGCACGCAGGCCACCGGAGATCATCGTAATGGCGCCGAGTATGACGAGGGTTTCACGGAATCCGACCACATCGCCGAAGCCCGTTGAAAAACGTGCGATTAGGTAGACGCCAGCTTTCACCATCGCAGCGGCGTGCAGGTAGGCACTGACTGGGGTGGGTGCCGCCATTGCACCGGGCAGCCAGAAGTGAAATGGGAAGATCGCAGATTTCGAGAGCGCACCTGCCAACACTAAGAACACCGAAACGTGTACGAGTGTGCCTGTCGGGGGTGCCGCAAGAATCTCAGAGAGATTCGCGGTGTCTGCTGCATGAGCGAGAAACACCAAGCCCACGAGCATGGCGAGGCCACCGGCGGTCGTGACCATCAGAGCTTGCAGAGCTGCGGCGCGGCTCGTGCGCAAACGAAAACTATGCGCGATCAACAAAAACGAGAAGACTGTCGTGGCTTCCCAGAAAATGAAGAGCAGGTAGACGTTGTCGGCCAAGACCAGCCCAAGCATGCTGGCGGCGAACCCTAGGAAGACTGAAGCGAACCTGGTAAGGCCTTCGTCATCTTCTTCGAAGTAGTTTCGGCAGTAAAAAAGTATGAGCGCGCCCGCCCCCGACACAAGCAGAGCGAACAGCCAAGAAAGCATATCCATGCGGAAGGTCAGGTCGAGCCCGAGCTGAGGCAGCCAGCTGATGGATTCAGAGACGGGATCGCCTTCTGGCTTCATACCGAGAAGCACAAAGAAGGCGGCAGCAGGCCCAGCGGCAGCAACGAGGAACCCGGTGTTATTCAGCCTGCGAACAATCGGATAGGTGATGATGGCAAACAGAGCTAGCGCGAGTACTAACGCCGCTAACATCCCCATCCACAATCTCCGTTCCGCCTCGAGTGAGTGCCACGTATAAGTCTACCGGTTGCCAGTTGAGAGCTTGACGAAAAACCATAGGTCAGCGCCACAAAATGGCAACAAAAAAGGGGCTGACCTTAGGTCAGCCCCTTTTGAAAAGGAGTCCGGCGGTGTCCTACTCTCACACGAGGTCCCACCCGCACTACCATCGGCGCAGTCAGCCTTAGCTTCCGGGTTCGGAAAGTACACCGGGCGGAA
>LSQX01294244.1_pt2 | contig 22572 bp, 15 predicted proteins | sample 654561 | NCBI WGS metagenome assembly LSQX01 (sample SAMN04489861, study PRJNA283612) | anaerobic digester metagenome | isolation source: 4 biogas reactors fed with cattle manure at either 37C or 55C with and... | place: Denmark: Kongens Lyngby | collected 2014
CCAGACTCTTTCGTTCAACGGCAACGGCTTTGACGCCCTTGCGGGCGTCCCCCGGCGAGGGCGCCGGGGCCACAACTACTACGGCTCACGGCAAAGGCCTCCGGACACCGGGGTGGTGCGAAAGAGCCGTTGCCGTCGGAGGGGCCGCCCGATCCCGCAACTAAGCGGGAGAGGGTCCCGCGAAGCGGGAGGTTCCACCCCGGCCCCCCCATCGCACAGTACACGGGTAACGCAAAGCTCCAGACTCTTTCGTTCAACGGCAACATCCTGACGCTCTTGCGGGCGTCCCCCGGCGAGGGCGCCGGGGCCACAACGACTACGGCTGACAGCAATACCGGCAACGCCGGCTCCAACAAACCACGGCTTTCGGAGGGCCGAACATGTTCATCGACATCCACTGCCACGCCTATCGCATCAAGCCTCCGTTTCTGTGCAACTTCTGCACACCGGATGAGATGATCGCGCGGTATGACGAGGAGGGGATCGAACGCGGCTGCATCCTGCCGATCGTCAGCCCGGAGATATACTTTCCGCAGGCGAATGAGGACATCCTCGAGATGGCGCAGCAGCACCCGGACCGCATCATTCCGTGGTGCAACGTGGACCCGCGCCTGCTGACGAACTCTCCCGACGCTCCGCTGGGCAAGGTCCTCGCGCACTACAAAGACGCGGGCTGCAAAGGCCTCGGCGAGGTCATGCTCAACGTGCCGATGATGGACCCGATGGTGCAGAACCTGTTCGCGGCTGCCGAGGACGTCGGGCTGCCGGTGACCTTCGACGGGTCCGATCAGGTCGGCGGCGACTTCGGCCTCTACGATGACCCCGGCCTGCCGCAGCTTGAGCACACGCTCCAGCGCTTCCCGGACCTCGTCATCCTCGGCCACGGCCCGACGTTCTGGGCGGAGATCGGGCGGCTGAAGACGCCGGGCGAGCGCGCGATCATCTTCGGCCCACGCGGCGGACAGGTGGGCCGGATGCCCGAGGGACCGATCGACGAGGAGGGCGTGGTGCCGATCCTGATGCGCCGCTACCCGAACCTCTACGGCGACCTCTCGGACTTCACGCCATACAATGCGCTCTCACGCGATCCCGAGTACGGGCCGAAGTTCGTCACGGAGTTCCAGGATCGTCTGCTCTACGGCACCGACCTCTGCAGCCCGACGCAGAAGCTGCCGATGAGCCAGCTTCTGATCGACTGGCGCGACAGCGGCAAGATCAGCGAAGCGGTCTTCAACAAGGTCGCGCGCGAGAACGCGATCGAGCTGCTGGGTCTGGAGTAGCCGCCGGGTAGCGAACAAGCTACCAATGCATTGTTCATTGACGCATACATTTAAGGGAACATATTCCCAGTCGGGAAGGTGCCCCGGCGCCTGCAACGAAAGCATGACACCAATTCGGACATATCTTGCCGAGGAGGCGAATGTCATGCGGCGGGGCTTCACGCTCATCGAGTTGTTGGTGGTCATCGCGATCATCGCCATACTGGCGGCGATCCTGTTTCCAGTGTTCGCGCGGGCCCGTGAGAAGGCGCGACAGTCAAGCTGTCTCAGCAACATGAAGCAACTGGGTCTTGCGACGATGATGTACGTCCAGGACTATGACGAACGCTATCCGCGCTTCTACTTCTACATCGGTGCAAGCGACCCAAGAGCCTACGGCGCGTACGACGTGCTGGCTCCTTACATCAAGAACCAGCAGGTCTTCCTCTGCCCCAGTTCTCAGTGGACGGCATCAGCCTATCGCAGCGGCTTCCCCGTCGGGGAGGGTCCCTACCTGAGAACCATACGGTCGAGCTACACTGTCGCTCGAAGTGGACGGGCGATCCAGGATCCCCCGTTCAAGAACGGCACGCCGATCAGTCTGGCCTCCGTCAAGGCTCCGGCCGAGACCGTGATGATCTTCGAATCGTCCACGGCCGCCCCACTTGACTGCATACACTACGGCTTCAATGATGACGGAACCCCCGCTGATGTAGAGATGACATCTGAGGGTAAGATCGGCTACATGATGTACCGACACAACCAGATGATGAACGTCAACTACTGTGATGGGCACTCAAAAGCTGTCGGACGCATCACCGATCTCGGTGTCTTTGATGTCTACGGCAACGTGAACCCGAACCCATAGCTTGATAGATAGCCGCCGCAGTGACAAATGATTCATCGGCCACACCCGATCCGGTCTCTCCGGAGGTACACAATGCGACTATCACTCGTCCTGCTCACGATCATGCTTATCACCACTGCCGCCTTCGCGGCGGATGTCACACTGTCCGGCGTCGGCACCAACATCACCGACTTCGCCGATCAGGTCACCGATGGCGACTGGCATCCGGCCGTCATGGCGGCCATCGCGCAACTGCCCGAGGGCGGCGCGATCGTCTTCCCGGCCGGCGAGTACCGCCTCAGCCAGCCGCTTGAGCTTCAGGGGAAGATCACGCTCCTGCTGGCGCCTGGAGCGCGCATCATCGGCGCCGGCGAGGACGTCATCCGCATCGTCGGCAATGGCGACATCACCATCCAGGGCCTCGGCGGGCGGCCGGAGATAGTCAGCGCATCGACCGCCGATCCGCTGGTCAATGAGCGAGGCATCCCCGAGGGCGTCGTGAGTTCGGTCATCAACCTCAACCATGTGCCGATGGACGCGCGGCCGAACCTGCGCGTGCAGGGCGTCAAGCTCACCGGCTTCGTCTGCATCGAGGGCATGCGGGTCGAGGAGAAGGGGCCGATGGGGACGCTGGAGGTCCTCGACTGCCACTTCGAGGCAGCGGACATGCACCTCAGCCACCAGCACTCTGAGATCGAGAGTCTGCGCGTTGAGAACAGCCTCTTCACGGGCACCGCGCGCTACGGCATCTACGCCACCAGCCCGATGCCCGGCGGCGCGATTGTGCGCGGCAACGTCCTGCGCGATGTCGGTATCCGCGCGGTCCAGCTAAGCGGCGGCTACAGGAACATGATCGCCGATGGCGCGGTCGAGTACCTGCCCTCCGCAATCGTGCATGACAACCAGGTGCTCGGCGGCGGGCGGCGCGCGGCCATCACCACCAGTTACATCCTCGGCATCCTCGTCTACGGGCACAACGTCTCGATTCAGAACAACATCGTGCGCGACTTCAACCGCGGTGAGCCGGTGCCGGGGGAGCCGATCGGCCAGCATGTGCGTATGCCCGACGGCAACTTCTTCCGCGGCATCTGGATCGCCACCGAGGACGATCCGCGCAAGCGCCTCGCGGGTGCCGCGCTCTACGCCAAGGCACGCCAGGGGATCATCTCCGGCAACATCTGCACAAACTCCGGCTGGCGCTCGGTCATCGAGGTCAAGACCGGCGGCGTGGAGCCCTACGTGATGGTGAGCAACAACATCGTGGACGGCCGCAGCCTCTCCATCGAGGGCAGCTTCGGCTTCGAGTGTGGCAGCGGGCGCTCGATCTGGGCGAACAACCTCGTCTACGACATGCCCGACATCGCCTTCGCGGTGCGCGGGAACAACAGCAATAGCTACCTGAACAACGTGATCTTCAACGCGAAGACCGCCTTCAGCGTCCCCGCCGGCTCCTCCGGGCGCGATGAGCTGATCATGAACAACCGCCTGGAGGACGTCGAGGTGGCGGTTAGCGGCGTGGAGGACTACACCGGCGGCGCGCGCGCGATGGCACTGCCGCCGCTGCTGGTGCCGCAGCAGCAGGTGATGCCGAAGGCCTCAGCGCAGTTGCGCGGGCAGATCGCGATACTCCTCGACCCCGATGGCGACCGCGTGCTGGTCTGCAAGCTCATCGACGGCGTCTACGCGTGGACGGAGATGGAGACCGGCGAGATCGCAGGCGGGCTGCTGATCCAGGGCGCGGAGATCGAGCGCCTCGGCGAAGAGCTTGCGGCGAATCCCGACCAGTCGCACGATGAGCCGGGCGACTTCCCCTTCGGCTGGACGGCCAGTGCGGCGGGGCGCGAGATCGGCGAAGTCATGGCGTATGACACCGAGCAGTTCGTGACGGGCACGCGCTCGCTGCGCATCGGCGATGATGGCGAGCCCTTCAACTGGGTGCTGACCCAGCGCATGCCGGTGACGCCGGGGAAGACGTATCTGCTGGAGGCGCGGGCGAAGACGACCGATCCGGCGCTTTCGTTCTCGCTCTACTGCGTGTTGGGGGAGCAGCGCATCTCCTCGGCGGACCAGCCGGGCGAGGACTGGACCGACCTTTCGCTGCTGGTGAGAGTGCCTGAGGATGGGCCGGAGATGGCGGAACTGCGGCTGTGGGGAGCGGGCGCGGGCGCGGGCAATACGGTCTGGATCGACAGCGTCAGCATGCACGAGGCGCAGATCGGCCAGTAGCGCAGAACCCGGCGGGAGTAGCGGCAGCGCGGGCCGCTACTCCCGCGCCTCAGTTCAGGATCGTGATCGGGTCGCCATACTTGTCGGTGCGGGCGGCCCTCCTCCCACCACTTGCGGTAGATGCCGACGTAGTGGTCGGGTTTCTCGTGTGTCGCTCAATGGCGATTATCTGGCGCAGATTCGTCGGCCTCAGGATGTTGCGGACGAACAAGGCGCAGGCAGAGATACTCGTCCGCAAGACTGCCGCGACGGCGGCAACCATATGTGGTGAGGCACACATAGTCGATCTGACCTCCGTGGGCCGAAACCATGGGCGCCCCACGACTTTGCACCGTGCTCGTACACGACTGCACATCAGCGAAAGGGCCGAATCATCGCGCGGAATCGTAGCGGATGGCCTGCCGTTCATGCGTGTCGAGCCACACCTCGGCTGCCTGAAGCAGGCCTTCATCTACATCGTAGGGGCTGCGATGAGTTGTCGCGGAGCCTGATTGTACGCCGTCCTGCGACGGCGGAGTGGTGTACTGGATGGTGGATGCCAGGAGTTCGGACAGCGTCTGCATGTGCAGTATGCTGGCAGTAACATCTTCAGAACCCCATCGCGGCGCACGCCAGTCCCGCAGTTCTTGAACGATTGTCTTGACTATGGCAACTCGATGCCCATCTAGGTTCTCTTGTGGAAGACCCAGAAGCGCCTGGGCCGCGAGATACCGGGGCTCCATGTGCGGCGAAGTCAACGCGACCGTCAGATATCCTGCGGAGCCGCGGGATGCGAAGAAGTCGACGGCTTCCCTTGCCTTCAGAGTATGCTGCCAATCCCGCTCCTCCTCGAGGAGAGCGTCGTGTAGCTCTGCCATTCGCTGTAGAGCATGGGCCGCGGCTCTCACATCTGCGACTCCACCGGGGCCCCATCCGAGAGCTTCAACCTCGATTGCCGACACTCGGTCGTTGTGTAGCGGCGCGGCTGACGGGGCAGCGCCGGCTTCGGGCGAAGGCCTCGCACGGCCTTCGCCGTCTGTGCTCCCAATACCAGGGCATGACGCCAGTGTGATGGATGCGATCAACACGATGCTGATCATGCTCAATCTGATGTACATTGCGCTACTCCTTCCAGTGTGTGTGTCCGCCGCTCACTTCGCAGACAAAGGGAACCCAGTGCTCGTCGGCCTTGACGAATCGGCTGTAGAACGTCCACGGCATGCCGTCGCTGATGACGTGCCAGCTCCCCGCCACCTGGAGACGCGCGAAGTCTTCAAACTGCCAGACAATCTCGACCTCGTCTCCCACTGCTCCTACTCCCTGCAGTAGGCCGTGCCTCGGAGCATCCTGTTGAACAAGACGCCCCCGATACTCTGGATGATAGGGATCACCCCGCTCACCAACGAGACCACGGTCATCGTTGCCGGTGACGAGGAGGCTCGGCCAGTCGGGCTTCGTCAGGAGAGTAGGTTGACCACAGCAGGCACAGAGGTGACCGCTGAGGTCCACGCCAGATTCATTCACAACCAGCTTGCGCTGTCTTCTGCTGGGATCCCATCTCCAGTAGACGCCGCGAGCCAGACTCAGCCCTGCGTGCCAGACGCTTGTCTCACCCGCCGGCACGTCTGGCGGCGCAACTGTCGCCAGCCCGCGCAAGTTGGGGCGATTAGTGCTCTCGATAATGGTAGCGGGGTTGATTGTGAAGGTCGTTCTCTGAAAGGACGTCAGGTAGACCACGGTTGCCTTTGCCTCATCATCATAGTACCATGCACATCCTGGCAACTCCGTGTGACCGCTTGCCCACACCACCCAGACGCCGATGTCCTTGTGTACGGTTCCCCCGAGCTTGAGCCTGATCTCATGCTTCGCCGCGCTCCCCTTCGAGACCGTTGCGATCAGCGGGTTCTCGGGATCCTGCGTGGCACCCTCCCACTCGACGACGTCCTCCAGTCCTTGCGGCTGGAGCGTGGCCGTGAGAGTCACGACGTCGTTCGCGCCTCCCTTCGGGGTCACGAAGTGGAGGATGTCGAGATCCGCTCCTTCCGGCAGGGGATCGGGCGGTACAGAGTATGCCCCCTCCGCGGAGACACTGCCGCTAACCTCTTGAAGACCGCTGCTCCCCCTCGGCAGCGCCGGCTTCGGCTGGCCGTCGCGGTTCAGGGCGCCATCCTGCGCCGTCTCGGTCGCGAACGCTACGCAGTAGACCGGCTGGATCAGGTTGCCATCCTGATCGTAGGGCAATGTAATCGCGTAGACATCGCTGAAGTGCCCTCCGGCACTCAGCTCCGGGCACGCCACCTGACCCACCTCGTTCAGTTCATGATCGTAGAACTTGATCTGCACCTGGGCCGCCGCTCGGTTAAGTCCATATCGCACGAAACCTCGAAGCTTCCCATTCTCGGCGTCCCTCTCGAACCAGTAGAAGTTCTCGACGTCGACCGTCAGCCACCGCGACTTGTCCTGATCGTCACATCCCCCCTCTTCGTCATGGGCCGCGCGGATGCGGTAGGTGTAGATGCCCTCGGGCGTGGCTGCGGCGGGTTCCCACACGCAGCTTCCCGCTCCCAAGCCCACTCGTCCCGCCGGGCCGATGGTCACGAGCGGTTCATCGGCGCCCGAGCGCGTAGATGTCCACCGCGACCGCGAACGTAGGCTGTTCGTAGTCGAGATGGCTGACCGACCACGCCGATCATCTGCGTGGGCCCGATCTTCTCGACCAACGAGGTGCTGAACCCGCACACCGCAAAGCAGGAGCCGATGCGCCAGGTCATCCGCGACGTGGTGGCCGAGCGCATCGCGGCGGGCGACGACAACATCCGCGTGGTCGAGGGCTACGACATGCTCGGCCCGGACGACCGCGAGGGCCTCGTGGACATGACCCACCCGAACGACGTGGGCTTCGTCAGCATGGCCCGCGGCCTCCAGCCGCACCTGGGAGCCGTGCTGGGGGTGTAAGGAGACGAACGCGGAACCTCCGGATGACACTACTTCCGCTCCCAGGCGGTCCCATCCTGAGACACAAATGTGTAGACGCGACCGGAATTCGGCCCGGTGGTCTTCACAGGATCCCACTCTCCGGAGGCGGCCCCTCGCCCGCCCGGTAGAGAGCGCGCTGCGACGCATCGCGCACGCCAGGATCGGGATCCGAGGTCGCCATCCGCCGCAGAACCTCAAGCGTCGTCTGCCCGGTGCGCTCGGACAGGACCGACGACTCTCGGTCGCGCTCAGCCAGGCGATTGAGTGCGAGCATGTGGCCAGCGAAGATTGCCGTCCGCATGCGCAGGCCGCGCTCTGGATCGTCGGCCGTAAGCAGGAGCATCAGAAGGCCCGGTTCAAGGGCGGGTTCGATGCCATTCAGCCTGTCCCGCCAGTTCGGCAGCGCAGCAAGACTCTCTGGAAGATCGGGAAGTGAGATGGATCGCACGGCCTCCACGCGGATGCTGCCTTCCGCAACGTGGAGAATATCATAGATCACCGGCAACGCTTGCGGAAGGTCCTCCCGGACCACCTTCCACGAGGCCTGATCGTCCGGCCGGCGTTCGGGGTCTGGGCTCATGACCAACTCGCGATACTGAGCCCTCTGCTCTTCCGTGGTCGGATACTGCTCCTGTAACTGGACCATCTGCCGGTCGAATTCCGTCTGCAGCCACTGCCGCGTCTCGTCGTCAAGCATCGCGTCCACCGCCTGACTATCCGTCGTCGCGCCGACCTCAGCCCCGATGGCTTCTTGTCCAGGTTCCTGCGGGTCCGTCGTCTCATCCTGCGCGGGGATTGAGCAACCCATCGGGACCAGGATGACCACTGCCAATATGCCTACCATCTTCATATCTGCCCACCGCCTTTCACGCACGCCCTGCCTGTCTACAGGTTGTCCTCCTCCGAACGGACATCGCTAAGACAGCCCGGGCAGAACTCACACACGGAATCGCCCCGGTTTCTTACATAGGACATCAAGCAGCAGTCGGTATCCTCATGATTCCTGACGCCGTTCGCCGGGTCGGGGAAGTTCGTATCATGGTCGAGTAGCACAAACTGGTGTCCAATCTCGTGGTTTGTGGTGTCTGAGTTGTTGATCTGCGCAGCACCTATCTGCTCGACGAAGACATAGCACCAATTCAAGCCAGCGTGAGCCATTCCGTATGCCTGGCCCGGTTCCGCGAGGTCATACTTCGCCCCGACGAGCCAGACATAGTTCGTTTGATTCGTGTTGACAAACCATTGGCGACAATAGTCATGCATGTCATCGTATGACGTGAAGTGGGGCCGGAGCGGCACAACCGACCTCGCCTGTGGTTGCCGCAGGAACTCAACGAAGGTGCCCCCATCTACGCCGTCGAACGCTGCCCCGTAAGCGTTCCCCGCCAGCAGTTCCCGGTTCGCGGTATAGAAACCACCATTCGGAACGCCCACGGCGGCACCTGATGCCGTCGAGTAGGTATGCGCGATGGAGGCGGTGAGTTCGACGGTGGCACCGTTTACCGTCTCCACCTCCACCTGTTCTCCGTCCCGGTTGTCGGCACCAAACAGATGCAGCATAGCACCGGGGCCAACGCCACCCAACGCCTGCTGCAGAACAAGCGTGGTCTGTCCCTGGGCCGCGCTCTGAGCGAGATCAGCTCCCTGACGGTACATCTGCGCTTCCTCGACGTATATCCGCTTCCATGCCACGAGGTTGTGCCCTGCCGCGAAGAGCGCGCGCGCCATTCCCTCAGTAGGCGCAACGAACGGGCAGGACGCAACGCAGTAGTTGTCGCCCGCGCACCTGTCCGTGATGGTCAGGACGGTGCTGGCCCTGCCATTGCCGTCGAGAACGGCCGTGGTCGGATTCACCGATCCGCTGCCGCCCACATTGTCGCCCCACGTATCAGAGTCGTTGTATGGTGACTGGTCCGGAGGGTCGAATGGTGCAAAACAGACAGAGCAGCCCGCGAACTTAGGGCCATAGTCGAATGTGATCTCGATCTCGCGATCGACAGTCTGCTCAGCCAGCGGGTAGCCACCGCCATGCTTGGCAGAAATCAGCACCTTGCCCTGGCTCGGTGTGGGCATGGGGCAGACGTTGTCCAGCGAAGCCGTCCCCCGCGGCAGCGCCGGCTTCGGCTGGCGGTTGCGGTTCTCGTTTGCGTCGGCGTCGCATTCGTCCGCGAACGCCACGCAGTAGACCGGCTGGATCAGGTTGCCATTCTGATCGTAAGGCACCGTTATATCGTAGACATCGCTGAAGTGCTCTCCGGCACTCAGCTCCGGGCACGCCACCTGACCCACCTCGTTCAGTTCATGATCGTAGAACTTGATCTGCACCTGGGCCGCCGCTCGGTTAAGTCCATACCGAACGACACCTCGAAGCTTCCCATTCTCGGCGTCCTTCTCGAACCAGTAGAAGTTCTCGACGTCGACCGTCAGCCACCGCGACTTGTCCTGATCGTCGCATCCCCCCTCTTCGTCATGGGCCGCGCGGATGCGGTAGGTGTAGATGCCCTCGGGCGTGGCTGCGGCGGGTTCCCACACGCAGCTTCCCGCTCCCAAGCCCACTCGTCCCGCCGCCTGCCGCGGTCAGCAGGGCCCGGATCGTCCAACTGAAGGCGCACGTACCCCGCCCGATCATGCGCGTCCCCCTCCAATCACTTCAAAACATCTGCACATTACCACCCCCCCAATACAGTCAAGCATCTGGTGGAAAAGTTGCGAAAGAAGTTTGGCCGAAATGCCATTGCCGATAGCGCAGGCCGCGGTGCAGGTCCCCGCTGCCTCCGGGGCGAACCTGCGGATGCTCGTATCCGTCCCCGGCTATGCCGGATGTACAGACATACCACCCTCGGAGGGGTTCCGCATGAAGAGACTGGCACTCATCCTCGTTACACTCGTCTGCCTCGCCCCCGCGTGGGCGCAGGATACTTCCGCCACGGTCGTGGACGGCGCCACGAAGGCGATGATCCTCGTCGCCCCCGCCGAGCGCGCGGGCAGCACTGTCGCCGCGATCGAACTCGCGCGCATCATCGCGAAGATGACCGGCCGCGGCCTCGACGTGCTCGCCGAGGGCGAGGAGCGCTACCGCCGCTACGACGTCGCCACCGGCGCGCAAAGCTGGGCGCCCGGCGCGCCTGATGCCCCGCACACGATCCACATCGGGCGCACGCAGGCCGTGGAGGCCGCCTTCGGCGATGAGATAGCGGCGCTCGATCAGGACGGTTTCATCATCCGCGGGATGAACGGCGACCTCGTGATTGCTGGCCCGATGACCCACGCGACCGAGTTCGGCGTCTACGCGTTCCTCGAGGACCACTGCGGCGCGCGCTGGTATCTGCCGGATGAGATCGGCGAGGTGATCCCCCGCCGCGAGTCGCTGACCTTCGAGGCGATTGATGACACGCAGGAGCCGGCGTTTTTGATGCGCAAGTTCTCCGGCATCAAGATGCGTGGCGTGCGCGGCGTATCCGGGCTGCCGCTCTCGACGGAGTGGGAGGCACGTAACCGCCTCCGCGCGCGCTACGCGTTCCATCACAACCTCTGGCGGCTGCTCAACCCGGAGGTCTACGGCGAGGAGCACCCGGACTGGTTCCCGATGATTGATGGCGCGCGCCGCCCGCCGAAGCGCAATTCCTCCTCGGGCTGGCAGCCCTGCATGACCAGCGAGGGCGGCATCGCGCAGATCGTTGCCAACATCCGCGCGGAGTTCAACGCCAACCCGGAACTGAACTCAGTCTCGATCGCGCCCAATGACGGTGGCGGCTACTGCAACTGCCCGGACTGTCTCGCGCTGTCTGAGAACGTCGGCGAGCCCACCGGTGAGAACCGCTCCCGGCTGTTCTGGCAGTTCGCCAACCGAATCGCCAGCGAGGTGGCGAAGACGCACCCCGACCGGATCATCGGCACGCTGGCCTACTCCTACTCGAAGACCCCCTACGAGGGGATGCAACTCGAGCCGAACATCATGCCCTTCTACGTGACCTACCCGTCGGTCTTCCGCGATGAAGAGGCAACCGCCGAGCGCCTGAGCAATGTGGAGACGTGGGGCGATATCACGCGGCAGATGGGCGTCTACGAGTGGTACTTCGGCAGCGGCTACTCCGTGCCCGTCCCGCATGGCGAGTTCCTCGCGCGCGGCCTCAAGCACGCGTATGACAACGGCGCGCGGGCGATCTACTCGGAGGTCTACCCGAACTGGGGCCTCGACGGCTGGAAGGTCTGGGTCTTCAGCAAGCTGCTGTGGGACCCGAGTCGCGACTGGCAGGAACTCAACAATGATTTTGTAAGCGGCTTCTTCGCGGAGGCCGCGGAGCCGATGGGCGAATACGTGGCGCTGTGCGAGGACCTTGGCCGCAAGCGCGTGGCGTCGGTTGATCCCGAGACCGGCGTGGAGAGCTTCTACTTCTTCCGCCGCCCCGAGCAGTTCCTGCGCTGGCCGCAGGAGGAGCTTGACCGCGCGCAGGCGCTGCTTGACGCGGCACTGGCGGCATGCAAGTCCGCCGAGACCGAGCGGCGCGTGCGCTACTTCGCCGACAGCTTCGGCGTGACGCGCATCCTCGCAGGCCGCTACTTCGCGGCGACCGCCGCACTCCCCCACGCCGACAGCACCGCCACCATCGGCGAGGCGCTCAGCGAACTCGCGACGATCACCGGCCCCGAGTGGAACCTTCCGCTGTACATGCGCTGGACGGGCATCGAGCCGTGGCAGGTGACGGAGCCCCACGAGCGCATTCACGGCCCGATCACGCTGGCGCGGTCGCTGCTGGCCGGGACTCTCTCCGAGGCCGCGGTGAGCCGTGCGCGCGCGGCGGGAGAACTCACGCCCGAGCGCATCCAGGGCGAGCTTACCGGCGTGGCGCGCGAGGCGCTTGGCGGCAGAGAGCTTTCGCCGCAGGAGAAGGCGCTGCTGGACGATGTCTCGTTCTCGGCCGGGCGCGTGGCGATGGTACTGCGGACGGGCACCGCGCCGACGATTGACGGCGACCTCTCCGACGGCGTCTGGCAGAGTGTGAACGGCCAACAGGTGCCGAGCTACGGCAGCTTCTTCGTGCTGCAGAAGGGGACGCCGGCGGAGTTCGAGACGACCTTCCGGCTGCTGCACGATGGCGAGCGGCTTTACGTTGCCGCGCGCTGCCTGCAGGAGAAGGAGGACTACTACGTCACCTCCAGCGGCCGCGATGGGCGGGTCTGGTCGGACGACTCGATCGAGTTCCTGCTCAACGATCCGACCGCGACCGATCCGAACGACTACTTTCAGGTGATCCTCAACACCGAGGCGCAGCCGAACATCTTCGACATGTGGCAGAAGGACGCGGAGTGGAACGGGGATATCCGGGCCGCTGCGGTGCGCATACCCGGCGAGGGATGGACGATCGAGTTCTCGGTGCCGCTGGCGAAAATCGGCTTCGAGGCGCCGCAGACGAAGCTGCTGAAGATGAACGTGGTGCGCAACGTGATCGGCGACCGGCGGTACCTGGAGATTTCGAACTGGTTCCCGACCTTCAACGCCAACGGTGACCTCGAGTCGCGCGGGTGGCTCATTCTGCAGTAGGGAGCGCGGAGCATGGCGCAGCGGCAGGTCGTCCTCATCACCGGCGCCTCGATGGGACTCGGTCATGAGATGGCGGAGATGCTCGCGCGAGATGGCTGGACGGTCTACGGCACCTCGCGCGAGCCGGAGAACTACTCCACCCATGGGTGGAGGATGATCGAGCTTGATGTCACCGACGGTGCCTCGGTGCGCGCATGCGTGGATGAGGTCATGCAGCGCGAGGGGCGAATTGACGCGCTGGTGAACAACGCTGGCTACGGCCTGAGCGCTTTCGCCGAAGAGGCGACCGTTGACGAGATCCGCGCGCAGTTCGACACGAACTACCTCGGCGTGCATCACATGTGCCAGGCGGTGCTGCCGATCATGCGCGAGCAGGGCGGCGGGAGGATCGTGAACATCTCCTCGCTCTCGGGGCTGATCGGCACGCCGCCAAGCGCGCACTACTCCGCCTCCAAGCACGCGCTGGAGGCCTACTCGCAGACGATGCGCCTGGAGGTCGCGCAGTTCGGCATCCGCGTCTCGATCATCGAACCGGGGCTGACGAAGTCGGCGTTCCGTGAGAACGTGGCGAAGCCGGCCGAACCGCTGGCCGCCTATGATGACCTGCGCGAGCACCTCAGGGAACAGGGTGTGCGGACGGAAAAGCTCGCGCACCCGACGGTAGTGGTCGCCCGCACACTGCGGCGGGTACTGCGTGCGCGCAGTCCCCGCCTGCGCTACACCTGCACGCGCCTCGACTGGCTCGGCGCTCACCTGATCTGCTGGCTCCCCGAAGGCGTGATGCACTGGCTCGTGCGGAAGGTGTTCGGTTTGTAGAGGCGAAGAAGACGCGGACATTGGCGCAAGTTGGTCCTCTTAGGGATCACTCGATTCGCGGTACCGTACGAGGCCGGGGGAGGAGTCGAGATGGGCGCTGAGACACGAGATGCAAAGATACTGATGGAGTCCGGCCATTGGGCCGAGGCAGTTGGAGTTCTGCGTGGCCAAGTACATGCAGATCCACAGGATGTGGCGAGCTGGAGCCTGCTGGCAAAGGCACATTTCGAGATGGGCGATGCCGACGCCGCGGCTGATGCCGCGGTCGAAGTTGTGAAGCTTGCTCCAGAGAGCAGCCGAGACTGGTGCAATCTCGGAATGCTCTTGCGCAAGGCAGGAAGACTCGTGCAGAGCGAGGCGGCCCTAAGACAGGCTCTGAAACTCGACCGACGCAGTGAGCGCGCGAGAGTCGAGATGCGCAAACTGGACGCTTTGGTAGTCGCGCAACAGGCAACGGCCGCCGCAGGTGAGAGGCACACTGCCGGTCCACCCCCGCCGCCACCGAACGATCAAGCACTCGTAGAGCGCCCTCCCACGGAAGACACTCAGGCGTCACCCGCTGCTCCGCCAGGCCTCTGGGAGCAAAGCCCGGAGGCAACGCCTGTGAACTTTGGTTTGGCCGCCGCTACCTTCTTCACTTCACTCATCGCGGTAGTCCTGAGTGCCATTGTTGCCGGAGACGCGGGACCCGTGTTACTGGTATTGGCTACGTCAATCTGGATGGGCGTAGACTGCCATCGCCTAACCTCGCACGGGTGTGACATCAGAACATTCCCGACGCCGGCCACGGCAGTTGTCGCCGGGCTTCTTCTTTGGATCGTTTTCTTGCCATGGTACGTTGCTGAGCGGGACAGAGCGATCAGGATTTGTGGGCGAAGAGACACTCTGGGGCACGTCTTCGCCTATGCTGGCGGTGCGTTGCTGCTATCTGTCCTCTTCAGCGCCGGGCATGGAATACCGTCAGGCAGCGATTACGGGGTCCCCAGTCCAGAGACACGCATAGCGCCACAGTCGCCCGCTGAACCCGCCAGTTCCGTGAGCCATCAGCAGACACAAACAGGGCAATGGACCACTATTCAAAGATTCTCAGGTAGGAGCGGATACAACACTGCTCCGTTCTCGGTCGGTAATCAGTGGGCGATCGAATGGTCGACGCAGTCGGCGTATGTAGAAGGCATTGGGGCGATGGATTCGAACTTCATAGTGCAGGTAAAAGACCCGCAGAATCCCGATGCCTTTGGCAACCTTGCGATCAATACAATGGGAACGGACAGCGGGCGGACAATCCAGTACCGTGCTGGTACCTACTATTTGGAGATCACAGCAGGACAGCCATGGACACTCCATATACTTGATCGGAGGTAGGACGAATGTCCCTTCGCTGCGCTGTTGCCGGGCTGAACCGAGGTTCACGCTTCGTCAAGCTGCTGCAGGAGAATGCGGACTGCGAGGTGGTGGCGGTCTGCGATCCGCGGCCGGAGAAGCTGGCGGAATATCCCGACCTGCAGGTCTTCGAGGACTTCGACCGGATGCTGGAGGAGGCGGCGCCGGAGATGGTGGCGCTCATCACCCCCGGGCCGCTGCATGCGCCGCAGTCGCTGGCGGCGATGGAGGCTGGCGCGCACGTGCTGGTCGAGACGCCGAACGTCTACTCCGCCGAGGAGGCGCGGGCGGTCGTGGAGCTTGCGCGCAAGCGCGACCGGCGCTACATGCTCAGCGAGGATTACATCTACATGGGCTGGTGCGGGCGGCTCAAGGCGATCGTGGATGAGGGCGTGCTGGGGGAGATCATCGGCGCGATGGCCGAGTACACGCACGACTGCCGCCCCGTCAAGCCGCTCTCTGCCGCCGAGGAGCAGCACACCAAGGCGTGGCGCTTCCACGCGCTGCCGCCACTGGCCTATGCCTCGCACACCCTCGGCCCGCTGCTCTACCTGATGGAGGATCGCTGCACTACCGCCACGGGAATCGTCGGCGGACGGACGGAGATCGCGGGCGGCGACGTCTTCCCGCTGGAGACTGCGGTGCTGGAGACCGAGGGCGGGCGCACGATCAACCTCACCAACGGCTTCATGCTCAGCCACCCGTTCATCTGGTGCGCGGCGCTCTACGGCTCCGAGGGCTCGATCCGCGTCATCAACACCAACTACGCGGACCCGCAGGCGCTGCGTGTGCTGATCTCCACCGACGCCGAGCCGGGCTGGCGCGACCTGCCGATGGAGTGGCATGCGCGCGATGACGGCCGCGAACATTTGCAGGTGCTGGTGGACGACTTCGTGGACAGCATCATCAGCGGCAGGCCGGCGCCCTTCGATGAGGCGCGCTCGATGGACTTCTGCCTGCCGGGAGTACTGGCGCACGAGTCGGCGAAGTTCGGCGGCGCGAAGATGGAAGTGCCGCTGTTCTGACGGCCGGGAAGCGGGAGGCGGCAATCGGCAATCGCGGAGCGGCAACGCGGACACTGTTGTCGGCGTACGCGATCACGCTGCGGCGGCCCCGAGTGTCGTCAGGAGGGGCGGGCGCAGCTACTCTGTAGCTGACCTTGCCCGCCCGCGCCGTTACCGCCCATTACCGCCCGAAGCGACGCATCTCTTACAGCACGATGCGCCTGGCTGGGAGCGCCTTCGTCGTTGTGGCCCCTGCGCCCTCGCAGGGGGGCGCCCGCAGGGCGTCAAGTCGTTCCCGCAGTCGGCGTCCGTTCGAAACGACGCACGGCTCCCGCCCAGGGCGGGATGTGCCCGTTCTGTGGGCCGGGGGGGAACCTCAGGCTCCCGCCTCGCTGCGCTCGCAGGAGCCTGACCCTCGCTGCGCGAGGGCCACAACGGCAACATCCAACGACGGCAGCGCTACGCACGTGACGCGGACACAAGCGCCTTTGTCGTTGTGGCCCCGGCGCCCTCGCCGGGGGACGCCCGCAGGGCGTCAAGTCGTTCCCGCAGTCGGCGTCCGTTCGAAACGACGCACGGGTCCGGCCCAGGGCGGGATGTGCCCGTTCTGTGGGCCGGGGTGGAACCTCAGGCTCCCGCCTCGCTGCGCTCGCAGGAGCCTGACCCTCGCTGCGCGAGGGCGGCCCCTCCTTACGACTCATCCCCCGCCATCCCGCCCGACCGTGCGGCACAAACGGCGGGCCGGTCAGCGACCGGCCCCTCCAGCGGCAACGCACGCTGCCGTCACACGTTCACCCACACCGGACTAGACCAGCCCGTCTCCTCGTCCTCCTGCACCACGCGCACGTAATACCAGTCGCCATCACGCGCCGGCGTTGGGTCCACATACTCGAAGTACTCCTCCTCGCGCGAGCACTCGCGCAGGTGCAGCGTCTCGTTATTCTTCACGATCTTCATCTGCTCGATCGGCGCTTCGCCGATGGCGTGGACGCGGATTACCCGCTCGGCCGCCGTCTCCGCCAGATCAACCTCGCCACCCATCGCCACCCCATTCACGCTGAACTCGAGGATCATGCGCACGCCTGTGGTCGCATACGTGCGGCGGGCCTTCAGCGCGTCGAAGATCGCCTCGCGCGTCAGTTCCGGCGCGTAGACGCCGGTGAAGCCGCTCTTGCGCATGACACACCACTGCCGGTCCTCCGGGAAGGAGCGCCCGGGCATCCCCGCATGGCTGTCACCGCAGCCGATGAAGCCGAAGCGATAGCCCCGCGCGAGCGCGTTGAAGACGCCCGACCCCGGCTTCTCCGACTTCTCCCACAGCGGATCGGCGTGCTCCACGCCTGAACCCCAGCAAGAATAGACCTCCACCAGCGGCTCCAGGTCCTGCGCGTAGCAGTCCCACTCGGTCCATGACTTCGTGTGATGCGGGATCGCGATGCACTCCCCGCGCTCGCGCAGGTACGCGAAGAACTCCTCGTAATCCGCCCCACGGATCGCGTCCAGTACGGGCTCGATCTCGTTCGCACGGTAGACTACGTTGTGATGCCCGCGGCCCTCGTGGCCGCCGTACTCGAAGCCCTTGAGCGTGACGAACTCGCCGGGCGCGTAGTAGTCGCGCGTCGCCTCCTGCGTCTCCACCCAGCCATCCTTCAGGTGGCCGCCAGCATCGGTGATCGCCATGAAGTCCAGCAGCGCCACATCGCGGCCGTAGGCGTAGCCCTCCGCGGGCGTGCCGATCGAGTCGGAGTGATACATGCTCTGGCAGTGCAGGTCGCCGAAGTAGATGTTCATCTCGCGCTGCGTCACGAGGATCGGGTTCGACAGGTAGCGATCTCCCTCGCCATCGGCGCGCTCGGCGGAGAGGCGATGCACCTCCTCCACCTCGCTGCGCACGCCCTCAATGACGCGCAGGTTGCCATCCCCATCAACGAACTGCGCTCTGCCCGGCATGGCCACGCGCGGATGATCGCTGCCAAGGCGCATCTCGCCGACGAAGTTGCGGTCCGGACGGTTGCGGAACTCGTCCATCACCGCGATCTTCACCGCGAACGGCTCACCGGGCCGCACGACAGCGGGCGCTACCAAGTTGATCTGCCCGGGGGGCGTCGGGACGACCGTCACCTGAAGCTCATCCCCCGGCAGTTCGATGAAGTCACGATCGCCCTCGATGTCCACGTAAGCGTGGAAGCGGTCCTTCGGCGTAGGGCAGACCCGTTGGGCGCGGATGCCATCCTCGCCCCAGAGCGTGTCGCCGTAGATGATGCGGATCACGTCGCCTGGTTGCAGGTCGCCATCGCGGACGGTAGCGACGATCTGACGCGCCCAGCCACCGCCATCCTGCTCGCGCACCCCCTGAGGGCAGCGCTCCTCGGCGCCCAGATCCACCCACGCGTCGGAATCGCTTTCAAGCTCCACGCGCACGTTTTTGCGCCCGTAGCCGACGTAGCCGTCATCGTAGCCGCCGCGCTCGTGGCCCTTCTGAAAGTAGCGGTGCAGCGGCACCTCGGGCCACTCCCAGGCGTCGTTCGGGGTGGCGATCCGAAGCTGTCCGCCGGACTTCATGCCGCTCTCCCCCACCGTGTATGTGAACGTGAGCGTAACGGTACTCCCGGCGACGATATCATCGCGCGGGGACATGGTGATGCGGCCGCAATCGGTCATGTTGGGTCTCCGTTTCATTCATCCGGATTCAAGGCGCCCCTGCCTGGATATGTTAAGACGACAGTGCCGTCAGGAGGGGCGGGCTTCCTTGCCCGCCCACGCCGTTGGAAGCGTTGTTCGGTGGGCCGGGGTGGAACCTCAGGCTCCTGTCTCGCTGCGCTCGCAGGAGCCTGACCCTCGCTGCGCGAGGGCGACCCCTCCTTACGACCCACTGCCCGCCGTTCCCCCCCACAAACCACGCGCCTCCCGCTACACGCCCAGCTCGTCGCTGACTTCCCTCATGGCTTCCGCCACGAAGTCAATATGTTCTCCGAGATCCACGCCAAGCTCCTCCGCGCCGTTGCGGATGTCGTCGCGATTCACCGCGGCCGCGAATGAGCTGTCCTTCATCTTCTTCTTTACCGACTTCGCCTTCAGGTCGCTCAGACCGGTGGGGCGCACAAGCGCGCAGGCGACGATGAAGCCTGACAGTTCGTCCACCGCGAAGATCGTCTTGCGCACGAGGCTGTCTCGCGGCACCCCGGCATGCGGCGCATGGGCCATGATGTCCTCGACCAGCGCCTCATCCACGCCCCGCTCGCGCAGAAGCTCCGCGCCCTTCTGCGGATGCTCCTCCAGCGTCGGGTGGATCTCCCAGTCGAAGTCATGCAGCAGCCCCACCACACCCCAGTACTCCTCGTCCTCGCCGAACTTACGCGCGTAAGCCCGCATCGCAGCCTCCACCGCGTAAGCGTGCTTGCGCAGGTTCTCATTCTTCACGTACTCGTGCAGTATCTCCAGCGCCTCATCGCGCGTCATCTCACTGACCTCCCGCTCATGTTGACCCAAGCGCTGAGCGTATTTCGCCGCAAAATCATTGCGGCCTTTGTTGCATTATTGCTTCACGCCGCAGGCCTCGGAGTGTATACTGGGGCCACGTGCCGATCCTGACGGACTGGAACGAGACATACGGAGGTGTTCGCAGATGCGCAAAGGCTTCACGCTCATTGAATTGCTGGTTGTGATCGCCATCATCGCGATCCTCGCAGCGATCCTCTTCCCGGTCTTCGCCCGGGCGCGCGAGAAGGCTCGCCAGTCGAGTTGTCTCAGCAACGTCAAGCAGATCAACCTCGCCATCCTGCAGTACTGCCAGGACTATGATGAGACGGTGCCGCGGTATGACTTCCGCGACTACGCCTACTTCTGGGACGGGGCCATATATCCGTACATCACGAACGCACAGGTTTTCGGTTGCCCGAGCAAGTCGTCAAACGGTACGCTCAGCTACAACGCGAGCGACCCGACGCTTCTGAGTGGTATCCGCCCCGCCAACTATGGCCTCAACGGCGACGTGGATGGCCTCAAGCTCGCCCGATTCGTCAGGCCAGCCGAGACCTACTTCATCCACGACAGCTACAACCAGCACGCCTACTCCATCGCCGACTGCGGCACACTGACGGAGTATCGCGATCGTCTCGGCACTAACTCCGGCAGCAGCTCTCCGCCACACAATGAGGGCGCCAACTACGGCTACGCCGACGGTCACGCGAAGTGGCGATCCGCCGCTGACGCATTCGGCGATCCGGACGCCTACTCGGCCGACTAACGCCACCAAGAGCGATCTACCCGATGCGGGCCCCTTCTTCCGGGGCCCGCGTCCATGTACGGAGGACTGCGCCTGCCGCCGAAGAATAGGCAAAGCGTTACTTGATCGATGGTCCGCCGCGGGAGGCGCCTGTCATGTCTCGCCACGCCAAGCATACTGACTTCATCCGCACCCTCGAGCCATGGCCGAAGTTCGCTGAGAAGTACTGGTGGGAGGACCCGGACCGGCCTGACCTCGGCTGTTTCGGCACCGGCTACAACTCGTGGGGCGTCCAGACGAATCAGAAGTACATCGGCGCACTCGCCGTGCTTGCGACCGATCCCGAGCTCGACGAGGACGCTGTCGGCCTCTCCCGCAGCCACCTGCTTGAACGCACGCTGACCGCCCTGCGCTTCTCCCTCGCCAGCCACATCTCCGGCGATCACCAGTGCTCCGACGGCACCAACTGGGGCCACACCTGGATCTCCGGCCTCGGCGTTGAGCGCATGATGCACGCGGTTGAAGCGATTGATGAGCACCTGACCGATGACGACCGCACGGGCCTGCGGCGGATGCTTGTCTCGGAGGCCGATGCGCTACTCGATCTGCCGGTCACGGGGACGCTGTGGGCGGCCGATGGCGGGAACCGCCCTGAGTCGAACATCTGGAACGGCGCGCTGCTCAACCGCGTGGCCCTGATGTACCCTGATGAGCCGAACGTGGCGGCATGGGTAGAGAAGGGGACGCGCTTTCTGCTCAACGGCATCTCGCTCCCGAAGGACGCCGAGGATGAGACGATCTACTCCGGGCGACCGCTGAGCGAGTGGCATGTCGGTCCGAACTTCTTTGAGCACTTCGCGCTCGACCACCACGGTTATCTGAATGTCGGCTACATGGTCATCTGCATCTCCAACATGGGCATGATGCACTTCGCCTGCGAGACCGCCGGCTGGGAGCCGCCCGTGGGGCTCTACCACCACGGCGCGGAGCTGTGGCAGGTCATCCGCCGCATGATCTTCTCCGACGGCCGCCTCTGTCGCATCGGCGGCGACTCGCGCCAGCGTTACTGCTACTGCCAGGACTACCTGCTGCCGAGCCTGCTCTTCGCCGGGAGCAAGTTCGACGATGAGTATGCGCCGGGCCTTGAGGCCGGGGCGCTGGACCTGATCCGGCACGAGCAGCGGGTCAATGGCGACCGCGGCTTCCTGTCAAAGCGCCTGCAGACGATCCGGGAAAGCAACCCCTACTACTACACGCGCCTTGAGTCCGACAAGGCCGTGGTGCTGGCGATGAACGCGTATTGGCGGCGCAAGCTCCAGCTATCTCGGCCGTCGCCGTCTGAGCACTTTGAGTTCTCAGTGGCTGGCGGATGGGAGGAGCCGGAGCATGGAGCGATCATGCATCGCTCGCCGCGTCGTATCGCCTCCTGGAGTTGGCGCGCGCGGCAGCGGCCGATGGGGCTTTGCCTGCCGCCGAATGCCAGCGGCCTCGCCGAGTGGGACAACAACATGGCAGGTTCGGTGCGGCTGATGGGCGCGACCGGAGGCCCGGAGGTGATGCGTCACGAGCAGGCCAGCTTCGAGGGCGGCTTCATCACGTGGGGCGCGATGGATGACCGCGCGGGAGCGGTCTTCGGCGAGGGCTGGAAGCCTCAACTGCCGCTGGAGCATCAGTATGCAATCGCCGCTTTGCCCGATGATCGCACGATGGTGGTGATGGAGTACTGCGCTGCCCCGGCGCGCTACTACCTCCAGCCAGTGACCGGCATCAAGGGCCTCAAGCTCAACATCCCCAACGACATCTTCAACGGCATGGAGCGCACCTATGCGCGCGAGGACAGAACGGTCACATTCCGGGGCGACGGTCCCGCGAACGTAACTAATCTCGACTCGAAGTGGGTTTGCGTGGATGGGCGGCTTGGAGTGGTCGGCATCTACGGCGGGCACTTTGTCTCGCTGCAGCAGGCCGGCAAGCGGAGGGCGTCCGGCTACGCGGACAGCCTCTATTACGATGAACTGACCTACCCGACGATGCGTGAGCACACCGAACTCGACACCCACCGGGGCGAGGTGCTGCTGGACTGCGCGAGCATGGTGCTGTCGCGGGCGGACAAGCGCGAGACTCGGGAGAGCGCCGAGATGGCAGAGCCCGTGTACCCTTGCGACAGCATGTTCCGGGCAGTGCTGGTGACCGGGGCGGACGAGACAGAGTATCTCTTCGTGACGAACTTCGGCGATGAGGCGGCGGAGGGCGAGGTGGCGCTGCCTGGCGCGTCGGCGACAGACCTCGTCAGCGGCGAGGCGTTCGAAGCGCGC
>LSQX01326825.1_pt1 | contig 22572 bp, 17 predicted proteins | sample 654561 | NCBI WGS metagenome assembly LSQX01 (sample SAMN04489861, study PRJNA283612) | anaerobic digester metagenome | isolation source: 4 biogas reactors fed with cattle manure at either 37C or 55C with and... | place: Denmark: Kongens Lyngby | collected 2014
ATAGCAATTTTTATAATGAAACCCGATTTGTTAAAAGAATACGCGGGTGAAAGGATTGTGGCGTGGCTTGAAAAGGATTATGAGCCGCTCGGCGCACGGTGGCAGATTAATCAGTCGCTTTTCGCTATTGGCTCAGGAGGACTTTTAGGTACGGGACTCGGCAATTCAATGCAAAAGCATCTGTATGTTTCAGAGCCGCAAAACGACTTCATATTCGCAATAGTAAGCGAGGAACTTGGATTTATAGGCTCGACAATCATATTAATTCTATTTGCCATATTAGTGTGGCGCGGCATAACAATAGGCATATACGCGAAAGACAAGTTTGGCGCGCTGCTTGCTATGGGTATGGTTTTTCAAGTGGGACTTCAAGTTATACTAAATGTAGCTGTTGTGACAGATACAATTCCCAATACCGGTATAGGGCTTCCCTTTTTCAGCTCCGGCGGTACATCGCTTTTAATCCTTTTGGCGGAAATGGGTGTAATACTGTCTGTTTCAAGATTTTCAAAAATAGGGAAGGTCAGCGCAAAATCAAAATCGAATACAAGCCAAAAGAGAAATAAAAGGGAGCAAACCGTATGAGAGTTATTATAGCGGCAGGCGGCACGGGCGGTCATATTAACCCTGCTCTTGCAGTTGCAAGCAAAATAAAAGAGTGTAACAGCCAAGCGGACATCCTTTTTATCGGCACAAAAGAAAAGATGGAGGCAAAGCTCGTTCCTGCCGCAGGGTTTCCGTTTAAGAGCATAAGCATAAGCGGATTTAAGAGGGGCTTTTCTCCAAAAGACATAAAAGAAAATATACATACTATTATTAAAATGTTCGTATCCTCATTTGAGGCTAAAAGGATTATAACGAAATTTGAGCCTGATATCGTAATAGGATTTGGCGGTTATGTAAGCGGACCCGTTGTAAGAGCCGCCGCAAAGGCAGGCATAAAGACGGCTATACACGAGCAAAATGCATATCCCGGTGTAGCTAACAAGGCGCTTGCTAAAATGGTTGATAAGGTTATGCTTACGGTTGAGGACGCAAAAGAGCGAATGAGCTGTAAAAACGCGCCCGTAGTAACAGGGCTTCCTATTCGCCCTGAAATGCTGACAGTTGACAGGGATTTTTCAAGAGCGGAGCTTTCAGTAGGCAGTGACAAGAAAATCATACTTTCAATGGGCGGGTCATTAGGCGCCGAGGCTGTAAATAAAGCGATTGTAGAGCTTATAACGAAAAAACATAAAGACCCAAGCCTTATATTTATACATTCAACGGGACAATACGGGCTATGGGTGCCCGATAAATTAAAAGAAAAAGGCGTGGATATAGAAAATGCGGGAAACATCAATATCAGAGAATATATTGATGATATGGCAAGAGTACTTTCTGCGGCAGACTTAGTTATTTGCCGCGCTGGCGCGTCAACTCTTACTGAAATACAAGCGCTCGGAAAAGCGTCAATACTTATACCATCCCCAAATGTGACGGAAAATCATCAATATCATAATGCCATGTCACTCGTAAAAAACGGTGCCGCAGTTTTAATTGAAGAAAAAGACCTTACGGGTGAAAGGCTTATTAATGAGGTGGATAATCTTCTTAAAAATGAAGATAAGCTTAAAGAAATAGGGGATAACGCAAAGAAAATGGCAATCATCGGTTCTTTAGATATTATTTACACGGTCATAAAAGAGCTGCACGAGCAAAAGCAGTAACGGCAACGGCTTCTTTAGCATAGTATGAGAGCAGTAAAAGTGCTTTCTCTTGCTCGAAGGAGTGATTATGTGTGGCATCGTTGACCATTAACGGAGGACGAATACTAAACGGGGAAGTAATATGTCAGGGAAGTAAAAACAGTGCGTTGCCAATCCTTGCGGCGTGCTACCTAATAAAAGGGAAGTGTGAAATACATAATTGTCCAAGGCTATCCGACATAGACGCAACAATAAACATTCTCAGAAGTTTAGGTTGTGATGTTGTTTTTCTGAATAATACCGTAACGGTAGACAGCACCAAAGCCTTTGGGTATGAAATACCGGAGGAATTAATGCATGAAATGCGCTCTTCCATAATTTTTTTAGGTGCAGTGTTAGGGAGAAACGGGCGTGCCGTTATTTCAACTCCGGGCGGGTGTGAAATAGGATTAAGACCGATTGATTTACATATTTCGGCAATGAAAAAGTTTGGCGTCATTATTAACGAGGAGCATGGAGTGCTTGATTGTAAATGTGAGGGCGGATTAAAAGGGACTGCCGTAACACTTAGCTTTCCAAGTGTTGGGGCAACAGAGAACATCATTCTTGCCGCCGCTACGGCGGAGGGTACAACAACAATACTAAATGCAGCAAGAGAGCCGGAAGTAACTGACCTTGCGGATTTCCTAAACGCTTGCGGTGCGAAAATACATTGCAGCGCAGGAGCAATCACTATAACGGGCGTAAAAGAATTACGAGGGGCGTCTCACAGCGTTATACCCGACAGAATAGTTTGTGCCACCTATTTATGTGCCGCCGCCGTAACGCGCGGTGAAGTTACCGTAAAAGATATTGTGCCTGCCCACCTTGGCGGAGTGCTGCCCGTATTTGAGGAAATGGGCTGTGATATAAAGCTTCTGCACCGCCAAATAAAACTGACGGCGCCGGTACGGCTAAAAAGAATAGATAAAATAAGCACACAGCCTTATCCCGGCTTTCCTACGGATTTACAGGCGCTTTTTACAACTCTCGCATGTGTTGCAAACGGTACGAGCGTTATTGTGGAAAATATATTTGAATGCCGTTTTAAACATGTACCGGAGCTTATAAAAATGGGAGCATGTATAAAAACAGAGGGACGCGTTGCCGTTGTTGAGGGAGTACCGCGCCTTTGTGGAGCAAATGTAAACTCACCGGACCTTAGAGGCTCTTGTGCCTTAATAATTGCGGGACTATCCGCAAAAGGCACTACAACAGTAAATAAACTGTATCACTTAGACAGAGGATATGCCGAATTTGAAAAGAACCTAAACGACTTAGGTGCAGATGTATATCGTACGGAGGAAGACGATGCAAAAAAAAGTGAGCAACAGACAAACAGCTAAAAAGTTAAGTCCGAAACAGCAGGTCAGAAGACCTTTGCAGATGTCACGAGATGAAATAAGGCATAGTAACAACAAAATAAGGCGAAAGAAACAAAAGAGAATGAAATATATACTATACACGGTTTTGCTGCTTTGTTTTGCCGCCGTTGCCGTGGGGCTTTCGCTTACTGTGTTTTTTAACATTCAAGATATTGAGGTTAAAGGCTCGTCTGTTTATGGGGATACGGAAATTATAAAAGCATCGGGAATACAAATTGATGACAATTTTTTTATAAGCGATTTAAAAGGTGCGGCAAAAAAGATAACGGGCAATTTGCCTTATGCGGGACAGGCAAAACTAAAACGCAAACTGCCGTCAACCCTTGTTATAGATATTATTGATACGAAAGAATATGCCGCTTTTGACTGGGAGCAGGGCTATGTTCTAATAAATGAAAAGGGCAAAGTGTTAAGCAATTCTGCCACAGTACTGCGCGACGGCGTTTCCTATGTATCTAATATTTATCCTAAAAAGGCAGAAATATGCGAAACGGTAGAATTTGAAGACAGCACGACCTTTGAGCAAATTACAGATATATTAACAGCCATAAAAAATGCCGAGCTTGACAAAATATCAAGTATCAGCTTATCGGATATGTCGGCTATAACACTTATGTATGACGGGAGAATAATGCTAAAAGCCGGCTCCTTGACGAATTTTGAGCGCAAAATGCTAAGGGCGGCAGAGGCTATTCGAGTCGAAGAACAAAGGAATAACGCGGTTAAAGGCACTCTTGACCTCACTATCGACCCATACGGATATTTCCGCGAGGGGAAGGTAGAAACAGAGCCTTTTACCGTGCAAAACAAAAGCGAACATTGAGATATATAATAAATATTGTATATTTATAAAAGAAATTTGTAAAAATGTTGAAATAACAAAGAATATATGCTACTATTGTATAGCTAAAGAATGAGAAAGTGTATTTTTCTTTATCATAGGAGGATTAAAATGGCGTTTGAGATTTCTAATGAATTTGAGGATGCAACTCAAATTAAGGTTATCGGTGTCGGCGGAGGCGGCGGTAATGCTATTAACCGCATGGTGAGAAGCGGCGTTCAAGGCGTTGAATTTATCGCTATTAATACGGACAAGCAGGTGCTTGTATACTCACAGGCAACACATAAAATACAAATAGGCGAAAAGGTTACAGGCGGCAGAGGTGCCGGCGCGCGCCCCGATGTTGGTGCAAAGGCGGCAGAAGAAAGCCGCGATGCCATTATTGACTCGCTAAACGGTGCTAATATGGTTTTTGTAACCGCAGGTATGGGCGGCGGCACAGGTACGGGAGCGGCACCCGCAATAGCACAAATAGCAAAAGAGCGTGGGATACTCACAATTGGTATCGTCACAAAACCATTTGCTTTTGAGGGCAGGCTTCGTATGCAGCTTGCTGAATCAGGCATAGCGGAGTTAGCTCAACATGTTGACAGTCTTGTCGTTATTCCTAACGAGCGCTTAAAGCTTGTTTCAGACCAAAAAATAACATTTAGCAACGCGTTCGATATTGCTGACGATGTCCTTCGCCAAGGTGTAAAAAGCATTTCCGAGCTTATAAAAATTCCGGGGCTGATAAATCTTGACTTTGCCGATGTTACTGCTGTAATGAAAGATGCCGGTCACGCTCATATGGGCGTTGGGCGCGGCTCAGGCAAAGAAAAGGCTGAGGTTGCGGCAAATTCCGCAATTTCAAGTCCGTTGCTTGAAACTACAATTCAAGGTGCAAAAGGCGTAATAATCAGCATTTCATCCTCTCCTGACATTACTCTTGATGATGTTGATATAGCCGCGAAGATTATATCTGACGCTGCCGACAAGGACGCCAACATTATATTCGGTGTCGCGTTTGACGAAAAGCTTGACGATGAAATGGTCGTAACAGTAATTGCTACGGGCTTTGGAACTGACATTAACGGGCTTGCTAAAAAACCTGTGATAGAAGATGAAATCAGTAGTCATAGTGACGGTATGGAAGGCGGCTTCGGCGACGACGAGGATGACATTGTAGACATTCTTGATTTGTTTAAGGGCAGAAAATAAAATCTTAACATTAAAAACAGACCGCGTATTTTTCTGCGCGGTCTTTTCATTTATAACTTTTTTTAATTAACCGCTTGTTTTTCTAAAACGGAACACATTCCAAGACAAGGGAGAGAGATTTACAGTGAAAGCGTCGTCCTCAATGTAGGGGACTTTTTTTGTTTTTGGTGTTACGGGAGCGGAAATTGCTGTATTTACAGCGTTTAAATCGTATCCCGACATCTCGATATGCTCTATGGGAGAGTACCCTGTAAAGTCTAAAAGGTTTACAGTAAAAGGTATTGCATCCGAAAGGTCACGGTTAATGGCAAACACTGTAAGCTCATCTTTTTCAGGATTATGAACAGCTAATGAGTCAATATCAGGAACATCGGTGTATTCTCTGGTGTTGTGAGTTGAAGACTCAATAACAGGCAGGAGAACCGAGCCTCTGCCGAAGCGGGAAGCGTGCAGGTAAGGGTAAAAAATTGTTTGCGCCCACGATTTACCGCCCGTTTCTGTCATTATGGGAGCTATAACATTAACGAGTTGGGCTATACAGGCTATTTTAACTCTGTCACAGCGGCGCAGCAGTGAAAGGAGCATGGAGCCTACTACTAAAGCGTCAGCGAAATTATAAACATCTTCTAAAATAGATGGTGCTTTTGACCACTTTTCAAATTTTGCGCCATGTGAATGGTACCAAACATTCCACTCATCAACTGAAAGGTTTATTGTGTGTTTGCTGTGCTTTTTCCCGCAAATATAGTCACAGCATGCGATAACAGTTTCAATATATCTATCAAGCTCTATGCCTTTTGCAAGAAAATTTCTAATATCACCGTCAGCATTTCCAAAATATTGGTGAAGTGAAATATAATCAACATTGTCATATGCAAGGTCAAGTACGGTAGTTTCCCACTCGCCGAAAGTGCGCATATTACTGTTACTGCTGCCGCAAAGGACAAGCTCAATGGAATTATCGGTCATTCTCATAAGCTTTGCCGTTTCATTTGCTATTAGCCCATATTCCACAGGTGTTTTATGCCCCATTTGCCAGTTGCCGTCCATTTCGTTGCCGAGGCACCAATGCTTTATAGCGTGAGGCTCTTTGTGTCCATGCGAAATTCTAAGGTCGCTCCAGTAAGTGCCGGCGGGATGATTGCAATACTCTACAAGGTTTCTCGCCTCATCGGGTCCTCTTGTTCCAAGGTTTACAGCCATCAAAGGCAGCGTGCCAACCTCTTTACACCAATCCATAAACTCATTAGTGCCGAACTCATTAGTTTCAGTACTATCCCAAGCAAGCTCAAGCCTGTAGGGTCTGTGTTTAACAGGACCGACACCGTCCTCCCAATTGTATCCGGAAACGAAGTTTCCGCCGGGATAACGAACAATAGGGACATCAATCTGCTTTATTAAATGAATAACATCGCGGCGAAAACCGCGGCTGTCGGCAGTGGGGTGACCTTTCTCATATATACCGCCGTAAACTGCCCTTCCTAAATGCTCAATAAAAGAGCCGAAGATGTTTTTATCAACATCTCCGACTTTGTATAAAGAGCAAATGGTCATTGACGCCTTTTTCATATCATTATGCTCCTTTAGTTTTTACTGCTCAGGCAGAAAAGCTCTATGGATTGCATGGACTGCCCTGTCCGCATCTTCTAAGTCAATAAGCACAGAGATTTTAATCTCACTCGTAGAAATCATTTGAATATTCACATCTATTTCATAAAGAGCCTCAAACATTTTAGCTGCCGTACCGGGATGTGACTCCATTCCCGCGCCTACTACGGAAACTTTCGCAACATTCGTATCACAGTTGATTTTAGAATTTTCAAGCTCTGAAAATGAGTTGCTAAGTGCATCAATAGCGGCTTCTTTTGACGATTTGTTTATGGTAAAGGCGATATCCTTATTTCCGTCGCGCCCTACGGATTGAAGAATTATATCAACATTTATCTTTTTTGCGGCAAGGCGTGAGAACACCTTAAAAGCAATTCCCGGGACATCGGGAACATCCATAATTGTAATACGCGCAACATCAGTATCCTTTGTTACGCCTCTTACGAGCATTTTTTCCATTTTAGTAACCTCCTTAACGATTGTTCCCGGAATACCTTTATAGCTTGAAAGAACCTCTAATTCAATGCCGTACTTTTTCGCCATTTCAACAGAACGGTTATTAAGCACCTGAGCGCCTAAAGTGGCAAGCTCTAACATTTCGTCATATGTAATTTCGTCCAACTTTCGAGCCGTTGGTATTTTCCTTGGGTCTGCGGTATATATGCCGTCAACATCGGTAAATATCTGACAGCGGTCTGCTCTTAAAGCAGCCGCTATTGCAACGGCGCTTGTGTCAGAGCCGCCTCTGCCAAGTGTTGTAACATCATCATATTTATTAGTGCCTTGAAAGCCCGCAACTATAACAATATTTTTTTTGCCAATTTCGGAACGAATTCTGTCAGGCTTTACGAATTTTATTCTTGCGGACGAGTAAACGGAGTTCGTAGCAAAGCCTGCCTGCCAGCCGAGTAAGGATATAGCGGGAAATCCAAGTTTTTCGATTGCCATAGCAAGCAGCGCAATAGATATTTGCTCGCCTGCCGCCATTAGCATATCCATCTCTCTACTGGACGGGGTAGGATTAATTTCTTTTGCTTTACTGACTAAATCGTCCGTAGTATTGCCCTGTGCTGAAACAACGACAACAACATCGTTGCCTGCGGAATAAGTGCCTGTAACAATTTTTGCGACATTCATAACATGCTTTGCATCTTTAACCGAACTGCCGCCAAACTTTTGAACAATAAGAGCCATTTATTTCACCTCTGTATTAGTAGTCGGTAACCCTGATAACGGAAAGCAGATTTAACGGAAGACTATTTAACTTTTCTCTTAATGAGCCTTCCTTTTCAACCGGTGTCACAAATGCCAATTCATCACTTCCGGCATCCTTGCGTTTTAATATTACCACACCGGGAATAACATCCTCAACTGCGGCAAGCGTGCTTAGAAAATCACTAATTTGCGCCCTGACATAAAGGGAAACGGGGACATTGAGATGATTTTCCACATAGTTATCAATAGGAATGCCCCAACCGAAAGACTTTTTGCCGGAGTTATGCTTTGCACAGTCAATAATATCTGCCACTACGGCAGATGCAGTCGGAAGTTTTCCGGCGCCCCTGCCATAAAACACAACCTCGCCGATAGCGTCGCCCCTAACTAAAATCGCATTAAAAACATCATCGGCATTTGCTAACTGACTGTGATTTTGAACGAAGGCAGGGCTTACGATAATATTAATCTTGCCATTGTCAAGTATTTTCGCCTTGCCTATTAATTTAATTGTGCCGCCCCAGCTTTTCGCATACTCAATATCCTCAAGTTTTATTGACGATATTCCTTCCGTGTGTATATCTTTCGGATATATATGATTTCCAAAGCCAAGAGATGCAAGAATACAAATTTTCCTGCAAGAATCTATACCGTCAACATCAGCGGACGGGTCCTTTTCGGCATAGCCTTTTTCCTGCGCAAGTTTTAACGCATCGTCAAAACTCATATTCTCCCCAAACATTTTAGTAAGAATAAAGTTTGTAGTTCCGTTGAGTATGCCCGCTATTTCGTCAATTTCATTTGCGGCAAGACACTGGTTAATGGGTCGAATAATCGGAATACCGCCGCCTACGCTTGCCTCAAAAAGAAAGTTCACATTATTTTCATCAGCAAGCTTTAGCAATTCATACCCATATGTGGCGACAAGCTCCTTATTTGAGGATACAACATGCTTTCCCGCACGAAGGCAGGCGCTTACATATTCATATGCAGGATTTAGACCACCCATTGTTTCGACAACGATTTTAATATCATCATCAATTAAAATCTTATTAAAATCTTTTGTAAAAAGCGAGTAATAAGGGCTGTCCGGAAAATCCCTAATTTCAAGGATGTATTTCAACATCAGGTCGTTTTGGGTGCTTTTTGATATTATGCTTTGTTTATGCTTTTCAAAAAGCTCAACAACGCCGGAGCCTACAATCCCATAACCCATTACGGCAATTTGCATTCTTATATATTCTCCTTTCGAGGCGGTTATGAAGGGCTTTACATTAAAGTCTTTCAAGAATAAAACAAATCAAAACGCAATTAATGAACATTATATTAGATATTATCATAAAATCGTCACAGTTAAAAGCCTAAAAGCAAAAAAAGTTTAGAAATTACAAAATTAATAAAAAATTACTTATAATATTGTAATATTACTAAAAATATATTACAATAGAACTCACAGAATATAGCGTGGAGGTGTAGTTTTTGAACACGGTTATTGAAAAGAGAAAGACTTTTATGATAAATACTGCTTATTTTTCTGTTCTTATTCTGCTGTATTACGGTTTTATTAAATATATGTTAGGGTATGTTTTGCCGTTTATCATCGCTGCGCTTATTGCCGTTACACTTCAGAAACCGATACAATACTTAAACAAAAAGTTGAAAGTTAAAAAAAGCTCTTTAATATCCTCTGCGCTTGTAATGCTTGTATTGATAATTGCTCTGCTTTTACTTGTTCTTATATCTATTTTAATTTTCAGCGAACTAAAAGGTTTTATAACATTTCTATCAAGCAAGCTTGTAAGCATTCCCGCTTATATAGACGAGCTTGAAGATTGGATTCTTAACATTATAAATTACTTTCCATTGACAATAAGGTCTACTTTACACCACTCTGTTACAAGCTTCTTTGATGAAAAGTTATCGTTTGACAATAATACGCTTAGCAAATTTGATTTTTCAATTCTTTTAGCTCCACTTGGCAGTGCTTGGAGTACTGCAAAGAGGATACCATCTTTTCTGCTTGCTTTTTTCGTGACGATTATTTCAAGTTTTTTCATTTCTGCAAGCTATGAGAAGCTTAGAGATGGATTTTTAAATTTTTTCGCATATAAAACCCAAAAAAAGATACTCAATGCAAAACACTCTCTTTTCGGTGCCGTTACAAAAATGGCTAAAGCGTATATGCTCATTATGCTCGTAACATTTATTGAGCTTATGCTCGGACTAAACCTATTAAAGATTTTCGGTCTTTACACGGGCGGTTATATTCTTGTAATAGCACTTGTTACGGCTGTTATTGATATAGTTCCCGTGCTTGGCACAGGTGCGGTACTCATAAGCTGGGCAGCCGTTAGCTTTTTCATAGGTAATTTTGGGCTCGGTGTGGGGCTTTTAGTGCTTTATGCCGTAATATCTGTAATTCGCCAGATAATAGAGCCAAAATTGGTGGCGGCGCAAGTAGGGTTGCCCGTAATAGTCACAATAATGGCTATGTTTATAGGCGCGAAGCTGTTCGGTGTTTTTGGAATAATTATATTACCTCTTTCAATTATTACGCTAAAACTAATGTATGATGAAGGAGTCTTTGCCAATGAAGCTTAACATTAAAAATGTAATTGTAGAGTGGTGGTAAAATGATTGACATTCATACCCACATACTACCGTCCGTTGACGACGGCGCAAAAGACATTTCGGAGTCTCTGAGAATGTGCGAAATAGCAGCCGATAACGGAGTAAATACCATAGTTGCAACGCCGCACATTTATGATTATGACAAAGTAAAGGATTTGCTTCAAATCAGAAACGAAAAAATTTCTGAGCTTAACCGCCTATTAAAAGAAAATAGGTGCCTTGTAACTATTTACCCGGGGCTTGAAGTATATAGCAACGAAAAGCTGTTTGATATAAAAGATTTTTCCCTATATACAATAAATAACAGCAGGTATATGCTTTGCGAGTTTGATTTTAATGAATTTGATACGCTTCTGATTGCGCGTTATATAGACCACATTGTGTCAAGCGGAGTAGTTCCGATTATCGCCCATCCGGAGCGCTGCGCCGCATTTTTTGCGGACTATGAATCATTAAACGATTTAATGAGGTGGGGCGTATTATTTCAAATTAACGCTAATTCTCTAAGCGGTTATCACGGGCAAAAAGAACAACGCCTTGCCATAACAATGCTTCAATGCGGATTTTGTGATTTTTTAGCGTCTGATGCTCATTCACCGAATTTCCGTTCTACGGATTTGCTTGAGATTATATTAAAATCACAATTTGAGTTTTCAGGAGGAGAGCTGCAAACCCTTTTAGTTGACAATCCTGAAAAGGTGCTGAATAACATTGAAATAAAGAATATAAAAAGAGGGCATATCTCATACGATATTCTTACATAATTCAGATGCAGACTTATGTTTTATCGTATAAATATATAACGCTATAAAAAGGGCGGTTAGGATAGGGTAAAGTATGGACAAAACCATACCGGAGCGTAGTCCTAACTGCTCATTTGTTATTTCTAAATTTTGTGCTAAATTATTAAGCGCAGTGATTTTATAAGCATTGTCAGACAAAAGTCCTGCAAACCACGGACAAAACGCTGCGCCGCAGTCTCCGGCAAACGCCATAAAGGCAAAGAGCCACGCACCGGTGCGAGGGAATGAATTATCTGCTAAAATAAGAGCGCCGGGCCATAGCATCGCAGTGAAAAAACCAGTTAAAGCACAGGCTATAAACCCGATAGCCGCATAAGAAGTGAAGGCTATCGCACCGTAACAAAAGACGGTTAAAACAGAAAATAACAGCATTGTTTTCTGAAGATTTATTTTATCGCCGAAAAGCCCGAATATTATACGGCACAATGTCAGCATAAGCGCAAACATAAAAATACCGAGTGAATCACCAAGCAGTTTCGGCAAAAGTAAAGCTCTTTCCATAAATGCCGAACTCCATTGAACCATCGTGTTTTCTGCACCTGCTCCGAAGAAAATTATAAGCAAACATAATATAAATAACGGATGCCTAACGATTTTAGATAGGTTGGAGCCATTCCCGCCTTCTTCATGTGTTTTTGGAAAGCGTGAAAACAAATACATTATCAAATTTATAAGCGGCATAATGCTCCATAGAGCAACAATAATGCGCCAGTTACGCTCACCTGCCAAATGAATAAAAAGTGATGTAATAATTATTACGAACATTAACCCAATGCCATATGCCGAGTGTAAAAGCGCCATACTTGATGTTTTTGATTTTGACGGCAGTGAATTAATTAAAGGACTGACTAAAATTTCTATAAGCCCGCCGCCGATAGAAAACAGCACGGTTGCAATAACAAATCCGATATATGGATTGGAAAATAAATCACTTGACAGGGAGAATAAAACAAATCCGGAAAATATTAAAGCGTTAGAAAGCAGTACAAACGGCTTGTAACCATACTTATCTGCCACCCTGCTCAAAGCAAGGTCAGTTATAAGCTGTGTAATAAAATTAATGCTTAAAAGCGTTGCAAGGCTCGTATAGGACAAACCGATGTCATTTCTAATAGGTACGAAAAGCAGGGGAACGAGCGTTATTACAGCGCCTTGTGTAAACGATGACATATGAGCAGCTGCTCTTGTAAGATTGTAGCTTTTATTCATTGTCGCTTCCTTTTTTAATATTTTCAATTTCTTTGCGAGCTAAAAAATCACACCGCTCATTTTCCGAATGCCCCGCATGACCTTTTACCCAGTGTATATCAAGCATATGCTTTTCTGAAAGGGTGAGGAGCTTTTCCCATAAATCAATATTTAAGGCGGGTTTTTTATCGGATTTTTTCCAATCGTTCGATTTCCAATTTGCCGCCCAACCCTCTTTTAGGGCGTTTGCAACATATTGAGAGTCCGTATAAAGCGTAACATGGCAAGGCTCTTTTAACGCTTTTAAGCCCTCAATAACAGCTTTAAGCTCCATTCTGTTATTAGTCGTATGCTCATCTCCTCCGGAGATGACTTTTTCTTTACCTTTATATCTTAATATAGCAGCATAGCCGCCCGCGCCGGGATTACCGCTGCACGCACCGTCGGTAAAAAGCTCAACATTTTTTAATAAATTCATAAACACTCCTTACATTTTGTCTTACATTTTATCATAATGCAGAAAAATAGCAAGATGTGATTATTTAAAGTTTTTTTGGCAATACTTTTTTATAAGACGAAAATTGATTAAATTGAAAAAGGTAAATGGGAAATTAAAAAATCAGGAACTTCATCTAACATCTGCAATCTAAAATCTAAAATCTAATCTGGGGGCGTTTTTTCTTGAAAGCTGTTATTATGGCGGGCGGAGAGGGAACAAGATTAAGACCTCTTACATGTACATTACCAAAGCCCATGGCAAGAATGTGCGGCACACCCGTGCTGATTTACATTCTTGATTTACTTGCGGCCTCAGGATTTGAGGAGGCTATACTAACTCTAAAATATATGCCTAATACTATAATAGAACATTTTAACGGCGATGAATATAAGGGCATAAAGCTTGAGTTTGTCATTGAGGATGAGTTTCTTGGAACGGCAGGCAGTGTGAAAAATGCGCTTGCCGATACGAATGAAAGCGTTCTTGTAATGAGCGGCGATGCGTTATGCGACTTTTCTTTAAAGGAGATTATAAAAGCTCATAAAGAAAGCAGCGCAGATGTAACGATAACGAGCGTTCGCGTTGATGACCCGCGAGAATATGGGCTTTTGCGCATAGATGAAAATTCTTTTGTAACCGGATTTCTTGAAAAACCGGGATGGAGTCAAGCTAATTGTGACATTGCGAACACGGGTATTTATATTTTAGAGCCGTCTGCCATAAAGGAAATACCTAATGGTGTTGTATATGATTTTGCAAAGGAGCTTTTTCCGAAACTTCTTTCACAGCAAAAAAAACTTTATGCACATATCGCAAGCGGGTATTGGTGTGATATAGGCGACTTAGAATCATACAGAACGAGCCAAATTGATATGTTAATGGGCAAAGTCAGTTGTGGTTTTACGCCCGTTGCAGAGGGTATATATGCTAAAACAACGCTGCCTAAAGGCGACTTTGTCGTTATTCCTCCGTCGTATATCGGCGACGGCGTACAAATTGAAAATGGCGCTGTAATAGGACCCGGCACCGTTATTGACGATAATTGTCTTATAGGTGCCGGCTCAAAAATAAGAGAGTCTGTTGTTCTTGAAAATAGCTATGTTTCATCTTTATGCAGTATAAACTCCGCAATAGTTTCAAAAGGCGCGTCTATAAAAAAAGGAGCTTCACTTTTTGAAGGCAGCGCCGTAGGAGCAAATGCGATAATCGGGGAATACGCAACGGTAGGCGGCGGTGTTTTAATATGGCCTAATAGAGAGGTTTCTTCAGGCGCCACGGCTAATGATAATTTGAAATACGGAGTTTGCTCTAAAATAATGCTTGTAAATGACGGGCTTGAGGGAGATTTCGGTGTTGAATTAACACCGGAGCGCGCCGCGGTTCTTGGCGGCGCCGTCGCAAGTATCGAAGAAAATGTGAGAGTAGGCGTCGGAACGGACGGCTATGTGAACTCACAGGCATTAAAATACGGTCTATTGGGCGGTCTAATATCTTGCGGCGCGCGTGTATGGGATTTCTCAACATGCTTTCCCGCACAAATGTACTTTTTTACAGCATTTTGCGGATTAAAATTCGGAATATATATATCAGGCGGAAAAAGCGGAACATCAATCAAAATTTCTGAAAAAGGCGGATTATCTCTTACGAGAAACAGTGAGCGTGATATATGCGCAAACCTTTCAAAATCAGAATTTAAGCGCTCAGGGTATGACCAATGCAAGGCGACAACAGATATGCAAAGCGTTAATATGATGTATATGCGTGAATTATGCAGTCAGGCAAAAGCGGAAATCGTGGGTACAGATGTAGAAGTCATTTCCTCTAATACGAGAATAACTGATATAATGGCACATGCGCTTGAAAGGCTCGGTTGCACCTTTTGCAGTGATGATTTTATAATAAGAATAAACCAAATGGGAACAAGAGGCTCATTTTTTGAAAAAGGATTGGGCTATACATTTGAAAAACTGCTTGCCGTTGCGGCGTATCATGAATTAAAGTCCGGAGCTGATGTTGCGCTTCCGTGGGACGCGCCGCATATTATAACGAATATAGGAAAATCGTTAGGGCGAAATGTTTACAGATATGCCGAAAATCCCGTATCTAATACGCAAGATAAGGCAAGGGAAACGGGAGTAAAACAATTATGGGCAAGAGACGCTCTTTTCTTGTCCATTAAAATCTTATCAATAATGAAAGAACGCGAAAAAACATTAAAAGAGCTTGTAAAAGAATTGCCGGAGTTTTATGTGGCAAATAAAAGTGTAGACATTGATGTATCGCCCGCCAAGGTTTCTAAAAAACTGCTTGACGAAAAATTTGAAAATACAGATGATGAGGGTATCGTTTATTCCGGAGAAAAAGGTTATGCGAAAGTAAAAGTAAAAAGCTCCGGAGATACTCTCAGAATTATCACGGAGGCAGTAAGCGTAGAGGCGGCGGAAGAGCTTTGCGCTGACATTGAATCAATTATTAAACGCATTTCTATTGACATTAAGGACGAAAAATAGTATCATTATCTTCCAAAGCAGTAATTATGAATAATTTATTATTCTGTAATATAATGTAAAGCGGCATTCTTTCGGATTGCTAAGCTTTGCGATTTAAAAGAAGTGGAGATAATATGCAAAACAGCAAAAAGATGGCGCAAGGTAAAGCTATGCGCCGTAAACCTATTTCTGCCCTCACAAAAGATGAGACGGCAGTAAAAAACACAAGAAAGGCATCTGCCTATGGAAAGGTAAAGCGTATGGCGGAGTGCATTGATACTGTAAAGATATCATTTTTAGGCGGACTTAACGAGGTCGGCAAAAATATGACAGCATACACATACGGCGAGGATATGATCCTTGTGGATTGCGGTCTTGCTTTCCCTGATACGGAGATGTTCGGGGTAGATTTAGTCATTCCCGATTTTACATTCGTTGAAAGAAATAAGGATAATATCAAAGGCATTGTAATAACGCACGGGCATGAGGACCATATTGGCGGTCTTATATATATGCTAAAAGTTGTGAATGTTCCGGTCTATGCCACAAGACTTACAGCAGGGCTTATAAAGGGCAAGCTTAAAGAGGGCAAAATTGCCTCAACTGCAACGATAAACGAGGTGGCGCCCGGCGATGTTGCCGACCTTGGCGAATTTAAGGTAGAGTTTATTAAGGTAAACCACTCAATTCCCGATGCCGTTGCCCTTTCAATCTCTTGCGAAGCGGGAGTTATTATTCAGACAGGGGATTTCAAAATTGATACGACACCGATTGACGGTGAAATGATTAACCTTTCACGCTTTGCAAAACTTGGTGACGAGGGTGTTCTTTGTATGCTTTCAGACTCTACAAACTCTGAAAGCCCGGGCTATTCACAAAGCGAAAGCAAGGTAGGCGAGTCGTTTGAAAACCTGTTTACAAAAGCAGGTGACAGGCGGATAATTATAGCGACATTCGCCTCAAACATACACAGAGTTCAGCAAATCATTAATATCGCCAAAATGGCAGACAGGAAGGTAGCGCTTTCCGGCAGAAGTCTTGAAAATGTCGTGGGAATAGCGTCAGAGCTTGGTTATCTTGATGTTCCTGAGGGCGTGCTTATAAGCATAGATAACATAAAACAATACCCTGACGAAAAACTCGTTATCATAACGACGGGGAGCCAAGGCGAAACGATGTCCGCGCTTTCAAGAATGTCTATGGGAGAGCATAGGCGCGTTGAAATAGGTGAAAACGACTATATAATAATATCCGCAAAACCCATTCCGGGGAATGAGAAAACCGTTTTTAAGGTAATAAATGACCTTATGCGTAAAGGCGCGGAGATTATATATGAAAAGATGTATGATGTACATGTGTCCGGTCACGCGTGTCAAGAGGAGCTAAAGCTTCTTATAACACTCGTAAAACCAAAGTTTTTTATACCGGTACACGGTGAGCAAAAGCATTTAAGGCGGCACGCAAGCCTTGCAGAAAATGTTGGTATACCAAAGGAAAATATTATTATAACGGATAACGGCAGGGAAGTATCTGTATCACAAAACGGAATTCTTGTTACTGGCTCTGTGCCCGCCGGCGGCGTATTTGTTGACGGTTATGGCGTAGGCGATGTCGGAAATATCGTTATGCGTGACAGACGCCACCTTGGAATGGACGGTGTTATAACCGTAACAGCCGCAGTAGACGCTTCTTCAGGGGCGCTTTTGAGCGGTCCGGAGGTAGTGTCAAGAGGCTTTATATTTGTGCGTGAATCTGAAGAACTCATTAATCAGGTATCAGAAAGGGCAACCACAATAATTGAAAGCTTCCCGCCGTACAGTTTCGATGTACTGGCGATGAAAAGTAAAATTAAAGATGAAGTTTCACGCTTGATGTATGAAAAAACAAAAAGGTCGCCTATGGTACTTGCGATTGTACTTGAAGTATAAGTGAAAGATTAGTATTATAGATAAAAGGAGGGTTCTTAATGCAGGTTATATTAAAGGCAGATGTAAAAGGACTTGGAAAAAAGGGAGAAAAAGTAACGGTATCGGACGGTTATGCAAGAAACTACCTCATACCGAGGCAGCTTGCCGCAGAGCTTAATGCTCAACTTGTAACAGAGCTTAAAAATAAAGAGGCGGCACAGGCACATAAAGAGGAGCAGGAGTTAAAAGCGGCAGAGGAGCATAAAGAAAAGCTAAGCGGAAAAACTCTTAAAATTACGGCAAAAGCCGGTCAAGGCGGTAAGCTTTTCGGCTCTGTAACAGCTAAAGAAATTGCAGCAGAGATAAAAAATCAGTTTGAAATTGATGTTGACAAAAGAAAAATTACGGTTGAAGATATAAAGGCGTTTGGCACATACGAAATTGATGTTAAAATACATACAAAAGTTACAGCTTCGCTTTATATTACAGTCGGCGAATAAAAACGGAGTGGATAGTGGAAAATGGAGAATAAAATAACGGATATTGACACTATGAATATGCCTTACAGTCTTGAGGCGGAGCAAGCTGTTTTAGGGGCAATTCTTATAGAGCCGGAGGCTATTACAAGGGCTATTCCCATTATAAAGCCCGATTTTTTCTATTTGCCCCAGCATAAAGCAATTTTCAGTTCTATGGTTTCTCTTGACACATTGGGAACGAAAATAGACCCCCTGCTCGTTTTAGAGTCGCTTCGGAGCGATGGATTTTTTGACGATGCCGAAGGGAAAAACTATCTATATCAACTTTCAAAATCCGTTCCTACATCCGCTAATATCGAGCTATATTGCAAAATAGTAAGAGATAAGTTTTACATAAGAACTCTAATAACGGCATCAAGAGAAATAGTTGAAACGGCGACACAGGCTAACGCAGATGCAGATTTGCTGCTTGATGCTGCCGAGCAAAAGATATATGACATAAGAAGAGGCAAGGGCGGCAGTCCGCTGCAAAAGCTTAGCGATATAATAGCGGGTGAGGTATTTCACAGACTTGGCGAGCTTGCGTCTGACACAAGCGAGGATGCGAAGCCGATTAAAACGGGGCTTTCGGACCTTGATAATATTATTTCGGGGCTTAACAAATCTGACCTTTTAATTATAGGTGCAAGGCCGGGCGTAGGAAAGACGAGTATTGCCTTAAATATAGCAAGAAATATCGGTATTACAGGTAAGAAGGTAGCCTTTTTCTCACTTGAAATGTCAAATATGCAGCTTGCTCAAAGAGTTCTTGCGACAGAGGCAAGAATAGTTAGCGAGAAGCTGCAAAGCGGCAATCTTACACCTGATGATTGGTACAAGCTAACATCGGCGCTTGCTTATCTTAAAGATTGTGAGCTTTATTTTGATGAAACTGCGAATATTACAATCCCTGATATTAAAGCTAAGGTAAGAAGACAAAAAAATATAGACTGTGTTTTTATTGACTATTTAGGACTTGTTGCCTCTACAAAACGAACTGAAAATAAGGTGCAGGAAATAGCCGATATTACAAGAGACTTAAAGCTTATGGCAAAAGACTTGAAAATCCCTGTTATTTGCTGTGCGCAATTGTCAAGAGCGCCGGAAGCAAAGTCAGGCAGAGCGTCAAGGAAACCGCTGATTTCAGACTTGCGCGATTCAGGCTCAATAGAACAGGATGCCGACATCGTTCTTTTGCTGTATAGAGAGGCTTATTATAAAAACGAAAAGGAAAATCCGGACGACATCAAAGTTAACACTGCGGAGTTGGAGGTAGCTAAAAACAGGCACGGTCCCACAGGAAATGTCCATTTGACATGGAATGCAGAGTACACACTTTTTAGCACAAGAGACAGGCGTTATTATGATGATTGAAAAAACAATTAAAGCAATAGAGCGGTATAATATGATTTCAAATGGCGAAGTTATTGTTATAGGGCTATCAGGCGGGGCAGATTCCGTTTCTCTGCTCCACCTTTTAATTGTTTTAGGCGAAAGATTTAACATTTCTGTTACGGCGGCACATCTAAATCATATGTTAAGGGGTAAAGAGGCGGACAGTGACGAGCGTTTCGTAACAGAGCTGTGTAAAAGCTTAAATATACCTTTGATGACTGAAAAGATAGACTGCAAAAAAGCGGCGAAACAATCAAAGCAGGGAATAGAGGAGTGTGCAAGAGAGCAGAGATACGAATTATTTGAAAGAGCGGCACAAAAGTTTGGCGCAAGTAAAATTGCCACGGCGCATACGGCGAATGACAATTTTGAAACGGTACTTCTAAATATAACGCGCGGGTCGGCATTAAAGGGAATAGGCGGAATTGTGCCCATAAGGGGCAATATTATAAGACCTATTATTGAATGCACAAGAGATGAAGTGTTGCGGTATTGTGACGAAAACGCGCTTTCCTATGTTACAGACTCTACTAATTTTTGTGATGATTATTCGAGAAACAGAATTAGAAACAGAGTAATTCCGGAGCTTTTGTCTATTAATTCTCGCGCCGTCTTTGCCGCTTCAAGGCTCAGCAGATTAGCAAGTGAGGATGAACTTTTTTTAAGTGAATTAAGCGATAGGCTTTACAAAAAGGCGGAAATATATGAAAATGAATTTGATATAAATATTTTAATATCAGCAGAAAAACCGATAAGAAGCCGCGTTTTTATTAAAATTATAGAAAAGAATACAAATAAAAGACAAAAGGGCGAGGAGACTATAACGGCGGTAGAAAAAGTGTTGATACAAGGCGGCAAAATCGAGCTTGCAAAAGACTTTTTTGCAGAGAAAAAAGAAAATAAACTTGTTTTCTACAGTAAAAAGTGTGCCAAATCACTGCCTGAAACAGCCCTTTATGATATAGAGTTTTCAATAAATATGGGGGAACATATAGTAAAAAGCAAAAGAGTTTGTGATGTAAGAATTAATGATTTATTAACGAAAGATTATATAGATTGTGATACTATATCAGGCAGATTAACGCTCAGAGGTAAAAAGCAAGGTGATAAAATCACTCTTTATAAAAGGAATGTAACAAAAACTTTAAAAAAACTTTTTTCTGAGGAGAAAATTGATGTTTCTTTAAGAAATAGCATTCCTATTTTAGCAGACGATAACGGAGTGGTGTGGGTTATGGGATTTGGTGTAAACGCAAAAAACGCCGTAACGGAGAATTCAACGAATGTTATTAAGATTGAAGGAGAAAGTATATGATGAGTGACATTGACAAGGTGTTAATCAGCAAGGATGAGCTTAGAAAAACGGTGAAAAAGCTTGGGGAGCAAATAAGCCGTGACTATAAAGGCAAGGATTTACTGCTCGTAAGCGTTTTAAAAGGCTCTATTGTTTTTATGGCAGACCTTATGAGGGATATTGATATACCGTGTCGAATTGATTTTATGGCAGTGTCAAGCTACGGCTCAGGGTTAAAGTCGTCCGGAGCCGTCAGAATTATTAAAGACCTTGATAATAATATTGAGGGTAAGGATGTTTTGATTGTCGAGGATATACTTGACAGCGGCAAGACTTTAAGCTATATTTGTGAAATGCTGTATGCAAGGAACGCTGCAAGTATTCGCATATGCACACTGCTTGACAAGCCTGAGCGCCGTGAGGTTGAGATAAATGCAGATTATATAGGAAAAGTAGTTCCAAATGAGTTCGTTGTAGGCTATGGGCTTGACTATGATGAATTATACAGAAATCTTCCCTTTGTCGGCGTACTAAAACCAGAGATATATGTGAAATAAAGGAGTGGATGGTCATAATCAAAAATCAGAAATTAAAAGCTTTTCTCCCATATGTAGTAATACCCCTTATTCTAATTCTGCTTATTTCGTATTATACGGCAACAGAGAAATCAGCAAAAAAGGTTATGTATTATGAAATAGTCGAGTTGTTTAAGGATAATAAGGTAGAGCAGTATGAGTTGAATATTGGCTCGGGTATTTTGCGCTATAGGCTAAGAGAAAACCCGAATACCATGTATAGATATACTGTCCCGAATGTAAGTATGTTCGTTGATGATGTCCACAAAAGCATTGTCGAATATAATGAGGCGCACCCTGACGCGCCCGTAAAAGCCGACTATATAAGAGGCGAGGCAAGAAACTGGTGGGTCAGTATGCTGCCTGTTATGCTGCTCGTGGCGGCGGCGACCGTATTTGCGTTTTATATGATGAAAAAGATGGGAAGCACTATTAGCACAGAGAATAACCGTGCTATAAATTTTGGCAAGGCAAGAGTTAAATACGGCAAAGACGAAAAGAAAAAGACGACATTTAACGAGGTTGCGGGTGCAGAGGAGGAAAAAGAGGAGCTGTCAGAGATTGTTGAGTTTTTGAGAGAACCGGCAAGATTTAACGAGCTTGGCGCAAGAATACCAAAAGGCGTTCTTCTTGTAGGGCCTCCGGGCACGGGTAAAACGCTTCTTGCAAGAGCGGTAGCGGGCGAAGCTGATGTTCCGTTCTTCTCAATTTCTGGCTCAGACTTTGTGGAAATGTATGTCGGTGTCGGTGCGTCAAGGGTAAGAGACCTTTTTGACCAAGCGAAGAAAAGCTCCCCGTCAATAATATTTATAGATGAAATTGACGCCGTCGGCAGGCACAGGGGCGCCGGTATGGGCGGCGGTCATGATGAAAGAGAGCAGACGCTGAACCAACTTTTAGTTGAGATGGACGGGTTCGGTAAAAACGAGGGTGTAATAGTCATAGCGGCAACGAACCGCCACGATATTCTTGACCCCGCGCTTTTAAGACCCGGTCGTTTTGACAGGCAGGTAGCCGTTGGTTTTCCGGATTTAAGAGGGCGTGAGGATATACTGAAGGTACACGCCCGCGGCAAGCCGTTAGCGCCGGATGTAGTGCTAAAGGATATCGCCCGTTCTACCGTTGGATTTACGGGCGCAGACCTTGAAAATCTTTTGAATGAGGCGGCTTTACTATCCGCTAAACGCAAGAGAAAGGCAATTACAATGGCAGAGATTGACGAGGCGACGATTAAAGTATTAATAGGAGCCGAAAAGAAATCTCAAAAGCATATTAAAGAGCAGGATATAAAAATAAC
>LSQX01137764.1_pt1 | contig 22568 bp, 16 predicted proteins | sample 654561 | NCBI WGS metagenome assembly LSQX01 (sample SAMN04489861, study PRJNA283612) | anaerobic digester metagenome | isolation source: 4 biogas reactors fed with cattle manure at either 37C or 55C with and... | place: Denmark: Kongens Lyngby | collected 2014
CGCTGAGGAGGCCTACTGACACATGCAGCAGATCGATCTTGTCCTCGATCATCTTCACAAACTCGATCGTTTCCTCCTCCTTCATCCCCCCGGGCACAAGCTCGTTGGCGCTGATACGGTATTCAATGGCCACCCTGTTGCCGACCCGCTTCCGGATCGCGCTGAGCACTTCCAGGGCAAACCGGGCCCTGTTTTCCAGGCTCCCCCCGTAATGATCCGTCCGCTTGTTGGCATAGGGAGACAAAAACTGCGCGATCAAATGGCCATGTGCGCCGTGAATCATCACCATTTCGAAGCCGGCCCGCATGCACCTTTCCACGGCGCTGGCAAAATGATCGATGACTGTGGCGATCATCTCCTGGGTCATGGCCGTCACCTTCATCGGCCTTCGGCCCTCCATGGCCGCCATCATCTCTTCACCTTTCGGCGGAATGGGCGAAGGAGCAATCGCCTCCCGCCTGTTTAACAGCGTTCTGCCGCCGTGGTTGATTTCAATGGAAATCTTGGCCCCGTAACGGTGCACCGCTTCGGCCAATACGCTCAAGCCGGCAATGACGCTGTCATCGCCGAGGTTGAGCATGTGGTCATGGGTTTTGGCATACTCAAAGTCGACCGAAGACTCGCCGATGGTGATGATCCCCGCGCCGCCCCTGGCCATGGTTTTATAGAAAGCGATCAACTCCCGCGTCACATGGCCGCCAGGCGTAGCCAGGCAGGGCATCGCCGGGGCAAGCTCAATCCGGTTTTTTATTTCCACGTTCCCGATTTTAAACGGTGAAAACACATGCTGGTAAAGACCCATGGCACTCCCCTTCCGCACATGCTGGCTGAGTTATTTAAAACCTAACTTAAGGATAAGGAAACATTCCCAATGCTTTTGTTTTTGCTTAAGGTTTTCGCTCCGGTTCACTCGTTAGAAGTGCGACGGCTCACCGGCGGTCTTCCGCTTGGGCTGCCCTCGACAGTCGCGCGTCCTGCGCTCCTGTCTCGGCGGCCTGCCTCCATGCAGGCCGGCCCGCTCCAGCCCTTGGTTCGCCTGCACTTCTAGCCACTCGTTCACAGTCGCTCTAACCTTAAGCAAAAACAGCAATTGACACGCTTTACCCTAGATATCCATGGCGGCATAAAAACCTTCGGACACGGCCTTGTAGAGATTGCCCTGCAGGTTGTTGCAATCGCCGGCTACATAGATATCCGGGGCCAGCCCCGCAAATATCTCGATCATCTCCTGGCGCGGTTTCAACCCGAGCGCCAGGATCACCGTATCGCATGGTATTTCCTTGCTCGCACCTTCCCGGTCGCGGATTTTGACACCGGCCTCGGTGATCGCCTCGAGCTCCACTTCGGTGCAGGTAACCACTTTATTCTCTTGCAGCAGTTCACGCAGCACAATGATGTTGAAAAAGGGAATGGCTTTATCTATTTCTGCCAGGGACAGCCTGTCGATCAGGAAAACCTTTTTCCCCTGCAGGGCCAGGTGAAGCGCTGTTTCGCTGCCGGTCAATCCGGCGCCCGCAACCACCACGGTTTCGCCAACCACTGCCCGGCCCGCTTCCACATCGCCGGCCCAGACGACATTTTCCCGCTCAATGCCCGGCAGGTCCGGGATGATCGGTGTCGACCCTGCGGCAATGATAATGCTGTCGGGTTTTTCGGCAGCCACATTTTCCGCAGTGGCCTCCGTGGAGAGCCGCACGGTCAGATTGGGGGTGCTGTTTGTTTTCCGGATTGCCCATGCCAGGTATTTCTGCATGTCCTTTTTAAACGGCGCCGCGGCAGCATAGCGCAGGTTGCCGCCAAGCTGATCGTCCTTTTGAAAAAGGACCACCTGATGGCCGCGCTCCGCCGCCCTCCAGGCCGCCTCCATGCCGGCCGGCCCGCCGCCGATGACCACCACTTTTTTCTGCACCGCAGCCGGCCGGGCTAGCTGCACCTCCGCCTCCCGCCCCGCCAGCGGATTGACCGCGCATCGCACCGGCAGGTAGTAGGAGTGAGCCCGGTCTATACAGGTATTGCAGCGCACGCAAGGCCTCACCTTATCCCTTTCGCCCCGCTGCGCTTTCTTAACGCACTCCGGGTCGGCAATCATCCCGCGGGCCATGGCCACCATGTCCGCCTTGCCCGCAGCAATGGCCTCTTCAGCCAGATCGAGATCCATGCCCCCCACCGTGGTAACCGGGATCTCGATCTCCCGTTTAAAGCGTGCCGCCAGCTCCAGGTTCAAGCCGCGCGGCAGGTAAGTGGGCTGGAACATCCGCTTCAGGGTTTGATCGGCATACAGCTTGCCGGCCGACACGTGGATCAGGTCGATCTTATCGACAATGGTTTTTACAAAGGCGAGCTGCTCCTCAAAGTGCAGCCCCTCGGGGACCAGCTCGTCCCCGCTGATCCGGTAGGCGATCGCCAGGTTGTCGCCAACCTTGTCCCTGATCGCTGCGAGCAGTTCATTTACAAACCGCGCCCGGTTATGGAAAGAACCGCCATAGGCGTCCGTGCGCTGGTTGCGTTCGGGAGACAAAAACTGGCTGATAAAATGCCCGTGGGCGCCATGAATTAAGATCATGTCCATGCCGGCATGCATGGCCCTGGCAGCCGCCGCCGCATACAGGTCGATCAGTTCCTTGATCTCCCGGAGCGAAAGCCTCGTGGGAGTATAGCTCTGGTCGGCAATGTGGTAGGAGACCTCGATGGAGGCGGCAGCACCGTATCTCTTGATAATTTCCACCAGTTTGTTCAGGTCATTGACCGCCCGGTCGAAACCGAGGGTTAGGACATGCCCGACGGCCAGGGATAAATTGCCGTCCACGCAGGTGTCGCCCAGGGTGACCAGGCCGGCGCCGCCCCTGGCCAGAGCCCGCGTCCATTCGATCATCTCCAGCCCGACCCCGCAATCGCTGGAGGCAATCATCGGCATCATGGGGGCCACTTCAATGCGATTTTTAAGCGTCACCTTCCCCACCTTTAAGGGGGTGAATATATGTCTATATACAGCCACGTTGCAGCCTCCTTTATTGAGCTGTTTTCCATAAGCCAGCTTCCCGGCAGTTAAATTTCCATGGCCGCATCAAAGGCGGTGGTGGTCGCCGTCCAGATACTGCCCCGGCTTACGGCACAGTCCCCGATCACATACGTTTCCGCGGCGAGGCCGTCAAAGCGAGCCGCCGCCTCCCGGTCCGGGATCACGCCCAGGGAAAGGATCACCGTGTCACCGGCCAGCTCCTGTTTTTGCCCTTGCGCATCGATCACTAGCGCCCCGGTGGCGGTGATGGAGTCCAGTTTCGTTTCTGTCAGCAGCCTGACCCCGTTTTTCTTCAAGAGCGAAAGGAGGGAGAGCATGTTGATGATCGGCGCACTGGTAACGATCTCCTCCAGGGTGAGCATCTCCACAACCGTCACTTTTTTCCCTTGCAGCGCCAGCTGGAGCGCTGTTTCGCAGCCGGTCATGCCGCCGCCGGCCACAATGATGTTCTCCCCGAGCCGCACCCTGCCTGGCTCCAGGTCGCCCACCCAGACCACATGATCCCTGTTAATGCCGGGAATGTCGGGTTTATTGGGCCTGGCGCCCACGGCGATCACCAGGGCGTCGGGCTGCTCCGCCTTGATCAGCTCCGGCGTCGCCGCCGTAGCCAGCCTTACCTTGATCCGGGGATGGCTGGTGGTCATCTGCACCGCCCAGTCGAGGTAAGTCTTCATATCAGCCTTGAAAGGAGGCGCGGCAGCCTTGTTTAACGTGCCGCCCAGCCGGGGCTCTTTTTCAAATAAGATCACCTCGTGGCCGCGATCGGCTGCCGTGCGGGCCGCTTCCATGCCGGCCGGGCCGCCGCCGATCACCACCACCTTTTTCTGCCGCGGGCTCGGGGGCTCGTGCATAAAATCAACTTCCCGCCCGGCCAGGGGGTTAACGGCGCAGCGGACAGGCAGGAAAAAGTAGTGCGGCCTATTGATACAGGTGTTACAGCGCACGCAAGGTCTAATGGTGGCCGCAGCACCCTGCTGCGCCTTCTTTACGGCATCGGGATCGGCGATGATCGTGCGCAGCATGGCCACCATGTCCGCTCTCCCGGCGGCCAGGATCTCTTCGGCCAGGTCCAGGTTAATGGACCCGACGGTGGTTACCGGGATTTGCAACTGTTCTTTAAATGCTGCGGCGTAATGCACATTATAGCCCCGCTCATAGTAGGTCGGTTGGATCACGCAGCCCATGATCTGATCATCGCTCAAGGTGCCTGCGGAAACGTGCAGGAGATCGATTTTATCCTGAATCAGCTTTGCAAAGGCCAGGCTGTCTTCCAGTTTTATTCCGTCCGGGGTTAGCTCTTCGGCACTGAGGCGGTATTCAATGGCCAGCTCGCGGCCGACCCTCTCCCGGATCGCCTCCAGCATTTCGTTCACAAAGCGGGAACGATTTTCAATGGAGCCGCCGTATTTATCGGTGCGCTTATTTTTATGCGGGGAAAGGAATTGGCTAATCAGCATTTCATGGGCGCCGTGGATCAGCACCATATCCATTCCGGCCCGCAGGCAGCGTTCGGCCGCACTGGCAAAGCAGTCGATAATGCGCTCAATATCGGCCTGCGACAGCTCCGCCGGCAGCCTGACCTGGACCTTGTCGTTGATGCTCGTTTCATTGCGGATCCGCGCCAGGTTCTCTTCGGTTAACTCCTCCTGCGGCTTTTGGGGAGGAACGAATTCCATGTAGGCCAGCTCAATTGATGCCCTGGCCCCGTAACGATGAATGGACTCCACCAGCCGCGAGAGGCCGTTCACCACCTTGTCGCTGGAAAGATCCAGCGAAAAGCCGCGGAGCGCCTGCTCCATGGGGTTGACAAAGCTCATCCCCACGGTTACCACGCCGGCGCCACCCCTGGCCATGCGCCTGGTCCATTCGATTAACTCGCGCGTGACAAAGCCCTCTTCCGAGCCCAGCAAATTGGCGCCCGGTGAAACTTCAATCCGGTTCCTGGCAACCATATGGCCGATCTTAAGCGGTTGAAAAACATGCCGGTATTTGCTCATCATCACAGCCTCCTCTCTTCAGTCACCCCGGTTCAGGCCGAAACTCATTCATCCGTGATGATCTGATTGTGCTGATCGTAGGGGATGTTGCTGCCGGGGAAAAACTTGCGATAGCGCGTGGTCATGGACATGTCCTGAAACAAAATCGGCTTGCGGGGGTCGTTGATTTTCTTAAATACGAGGGGCGAATGGAGCATCCCCTTGGGGACATGGATTACGGTCGCCCTGGTAATCACAAGCTTCTCCAGTCTGTCCATGTCCTCGCCCATGGTGAATTCAACCTCGCCGCCGAGATCGAGCATATTGCCGAGGTCGCCCCCGATGAAGTAGAGAAACTGGTCAAAGTCATGGTAGAAGGTTTGTGCTTCCATCACAAAAGGTTCGGTAATCGCCCACCAGCTAATCGTAAAATTCTGCGCTTCATTCTTATAGAGCAGAACCGGATTCTTAACCGCCGCCGTCAAGGCATGCTCAAGCCTCAGTTCCCTTTCAATGAAGCTCTCCAGTGGTGATTGAGCCATCGCTTTGCCCTCCCGATAATTTTTCTTTCCTTCCCTGCCCCCTGGTTAAAAAATAGATCAACAGGCCGGCAGCCGGGAAGATCATAGTCAGGTGGAACATGGGGCCATAACCGAGCAGCGCCGCTACCGGGCCCCAGCAGATCGAGCCAATAAATGTCCCCGCATCAAAAGCGTTCCAGTAGGTGGCATTTGCCGCTCCTCTCTTTTCCGGCGGCAGCCCCCTCACGCTTAAGGCCAGCATGGTCGGCTGGAGGATCCCCATCCCGATTCCGTAGATGATCCCCCCGATGATCAGGTGCAGGGAAGATGATGTCCGCGCCAGGAGCAGGGTGGCCACGAGCAGTGCAGTCACTCCGATCACCACCGCCATGTCATAACCCCGCTTCCCGAGCCTGTCTACCAGCATGCCGGCGAAAGGCCTCGCCACCAGGGAGGTGAGAGCCATGGCGGTGAAAAATATGCCCGGATTTGCAACCCCCTGGTTCACTGCATACACCGGTAAAAACGACATCATGCTGCTAAAGCTGAACGCAGCCATGAGCATGACCACTGCCGCCTTCAAGCCGGCGGTGGAGAGAAACACGAACCGCGGCTGCTCTTCTTTCTTAGTAAAATGGGGATATTTAAGCAAGGCCGCCAGGACCATGCAGGCGACAATTAAGAGGGCGGCCACGGTAAAAATGGTGGGGTAGTTGGTCCTGTTCAAAATCCACGAGCTGGCAGCCGGAGAGGTCGCCGTAGAGAGGGCCATGGTAGCAGTAAAATAACCCATCCCCGTACCCATGCTCTTGGCGGGAATAATATCCGAAGCAATGGTAAACAGGGCCGTATTGGAGATCCCGAAACCGATGCCCTGGATGAAACGGAGGAAAATTAGATACCAGGCCGGGAGCATCCCGATATAAAGCAGTGTCGGCAAGAGGAATAAAAAAAGCCCGGCAAAAAAGAGGGACCGGCGCCCGTAAACATCCAGGGCCCAGCCGGCAAACGGCCTGATCAGCAGCGCGCCTAAGGTTAATGCGGCCATGGGATATCCGGCCGCCCCGCTCAGGCCCGCGTGAAGCTCCATGTAGAGGGGGAGGACAAGCATCATGCTGTCAAAGGACATGAACAGAAAAAGCGCTGCAAACCAGATCAGGATATAATTCCTGGTCCAGAGCTCATTTTGCTTCCGGGTAACCGCCTGCGCCATCCCTGCCGGTTGAAACTCGTCTCCCATGCGCTCACCGCCCATTTTTAAGATTAGCAGATACAAAGATCCGCCTTTAACTCTAAAGCGCTGATCGACACCAACAAGCATTATAACGTGGGCTGCAGCGGCAGTCCCCCGGTAACCGGTATCACCGCACCCGTGACATAAGCCGACAGGTCCGAGGCTAAAAACAGGGCTGCCCCGGCGCAGTCCTCGGGAGTGCCGACCCTTTGCAGGGGACAGATCTTCGCCATGCCGGCAAAAAAGGCTTCCCTTTCCTCGTCAGTCATCCCGGCAACGAGCTTGTCGAAAAAGGGCGTGCGGATCGGGCCTGGCATGATCGCATTGACCCTGATGTTAAACGGCCCCAGCTCGCGGGCCGTATCGTAGGTCATGCCGATAACCCCGGCCTTGGAGGCGTGGTAGTGGGGGGCAACGGTCGGCGGATGAATGGCCCCCAGGGAGGTAAAGTTAATGATGACGCCGTTTCCCTGTTTTTTCATCTGCGGAATGACCGACCTCATGGTTAAAAAAGTGCCTTTTAAATTTGAGCCAACAATCCGGTCCCACTCTTCCTCAGAGATGAGCGCAATGCTCTTGGAAGCGGAGGGGTCCGAACCGGCGATTTCTCCGGCTGTATTGACCAGAATATCGATTTTCCCGAACTCGGCAATGGTGCGCTCCACCATTTCTTCTACCTTGGCGCTGTTGGCCACATCCAGGGCGAAGGCGAGGCTTTTCCGCCCCAGGGCTCTTAGCTCTTCGGCTACCTTTTCAGTTTCCGCCGCATTACGGGCGCATACAACGACATCGCAACCTTCCCGGGCAAACTTCAGCGCAATGCCACGGCCAACACCCTTCGAGCCTCCGGTTATGATGGCCGTTTTGTCTCGCAGCAGCATTCTTCCCATTCCTCCCCTGTAAATTTTTAATTGGCGGCGGGGGCTTCCAGCGGCAGCCCTCCGCTGACCGGTATTACCGCAGCCGTAACATAGGCCGAAAGGTCCGAGGCTAGAAACAGGGCGGCACCGGCGATATCCTCGGGCCGGCCCATGCGCTGCAATGGAGCCTCCTTGCCGAGACGCTCGAAGAAAGCCTCTTTCTCCGCCTCACCCATGGCGGCAATCAGCTTGTCATAAAAAGGCGTGCGGATCGGGCCGGGCATGATCGCATTAATCCGGATATTAAAGGGACCCAATTCCCGGGCCGTATCATAGGTCATGCCTAAAAGGCCCGCCTTGGCGGCATGGTAATGGGGGGAGACGGTGGGGGGGTGGACGGCGCCTAACGAAGAGATATTGATGATCCGGCCGTCCCGCTGTTTTTTCATCTGCGGTACCACTGCCCTGGTAAATAGAAATGCCCCTTTCAAGTTGATGGCCACGATCCGGTCCCACTCCCCTTCGCTGATGGCAGCCACGCTCGAACCACCGGCCACGCCGGCGGTGGTTCCAGCGCTGTTGACCAGGATATTGATCCGGCCAAATTTGGTCATCACCTGATCTACCACGGCCTGTACGGCTTCACTGCTGGCGATATCACACTCCAACGCCAAGCCTTCCCTGCCCCTTTCAACCACTCCCCTGATCGTCTCGTTCGCCTGCGGCACATTGATATCGGCGACGGCAACATGGCAGCCTTCTTCTGCAAATTTCAGAGCGATCGCTCTTCCCATCCCGGTAGCTCCTCCGGAGATGATGGCCACTTTATTGGCAAGAAGCATGAATCTGGTCCTCCCCATTCATTTATTTGGTTTTTCATTCCTGTTCGGTATGGTCAGCAATGCGCTTTTCATTTTTTCGATATTCTTGGAGCATGAGTACTGGGGGCAGGTGAAGCTGACTTTCACCCAAAGGGCAAATAGTTTTTTGCAGTATACATTTATTATCTTAATTTTCGCTTAATAGAAACTTAAGATATGCTTAAAATTGCCGCCAACGGTAGATGCATCGTGCACCGGTGTGGTTCTTTATGCCGATCAGCAAAAAAGCGGTTCACCCTTTTTCCCGTAAGGCAGTGGACCGCTTTGCATCAATTCGCACTGGCTGGCGGAGCCTCTTGCGCAGGTGGCTTGGGCTTCAGAGGCAGCCGGACGTAAAAGGTGCTGCCTTCGCCTTTTTTGCTGGTTACAGTGATGCTTCCCCCATGCAGATCCACGATCGATTTGGCAATGGTCAAGCCCAAACCGGAGCCGCCTTTTTTGCGCGTCCGGGAGGAATCGCTGCGGTAAAAACGGTTGAAGATATTGGGGAGATGCTTGTTGCTAATGCCGGGGCCGTTATCCTGGAAGGCGATTCGGGCATCGTTGTCGTTGCGGCTCAGGGTGATCCGGATCTGGCCTTTTTCAGGGTCGGTAAACTGAATCGCATTGTGAAATATATTTAAGATGACCTGTTTAATGCGATCTTTGTCAAAGCTGCATTTTACCTGCTCTTGAATCTCGAAATCCAGCTTCCGGTTGCCGGCCAGGATGCGCAGTTGCGGTTCCATTTCGCGGAGCAGCACATCAAGATAGCCTTCCTTAAACTCCGCCTGGGGCTCCTGCTCCAGCTTGGTCAGATAGAGCAGATCGTCAACCAGTTTTTTTAAACGCTCCGCTTCGTCATACATGCTCCTTAAAGCCTGGTAGAGCTGCTCCGGATCATTGGCGGCACCGCGCAGCAGCACCTCTAAAAAACCGCTGATACTAGTCAAGGGCGTGCGCAGTTCATGGGAGGCGTCCGCAATAAAACGGCGCATCTGTTCTTTCGTTTCCCTTTCCAGGGTAAAAGAGGCTTCCAGGCGTTCCAGCATTTTATTAAATGATTCGGCCAGCCGGTCGATCTCCATCTGGCCCTGTCGGGCGGGAAAACGCCGGGCTAAATTCCTGGCGTCAATTTGCTCCGCCGTATCAACGATGTCAAAGATGGGATCGTACCTGATCGGCTGGGAAGCAACGATGGCGCCGATGGCATTGCCTTCTCCATCCTTTAGAGGGATGCTGACCCCGATATGGGATTGCTGGGAGCCCCGGCCGAACCTCCGGATGACCCGGCGCCCTTCAGCCATCGCCTGGTAGACAATGCCTTTTTTGTTGATCGGGTCGCCGGCTTTAACCGGTAAAATCACTTTCGTGCCGTTTAAATGAATCAGGCATTTTTCCCGGTCGTAGACCCCGACGGCACCGCTCTTGCCTATCAGTTCGTGGAACCGCGGCAGGCAATGCACAAAATAACTGAGCTTGTCGCCTTTCTTCTTGTCTCCCATAGACCCTCCGGCAGCTTTTATACAGATTTAAGATCTGACATTGCTCAGATCAACCATATAGCCAAGGCCGCGCAGGGTGCGTATGATCCGGCGGTCTTTATCATTCAACTTGGAACGCAGCAGGCGAATGTAGACCTCGACGATATTATCGTCTCCATTAAAATCGTAGCCCCAAATTTTGTCGAGAATCTTGCTTTTGCTTAAAACAATCCCGTGATTCTGCACCAGCAACTTAAGGAGATTGTACTCGGTAGGAGACAGATCCAGGATCCGGTCTTTATATCTGATCTCTTTGCGGGAATCATCGATAAAAAAGGGCCCGACCTCCACCTTTTCCAGAAAACCGGGATATTGACTGCGGAGCCGGGCGCGAATCCTGGCCAGCAGTTCATCGAAGCTAAACGGCTTGACCATGTAATCATCGGCACCGTAATTTAAGCCCTTGACCTTATCCTCCACTTCATCCTTGGCCGTAAGCATGATCACCGCGGCCCGATCGTTTTCCTTCAACATCCGGCAGACCTCAAAGCCGTCCATTCCCGGCATCATCACGTCGAGAATCACAATATGCGGTTGAAATTCTTCGGCAATGGTGATGGCGCTTACGCCGTCCAGGGCGGTCTTCACATTAAAACCCTCGTTTTTTAAGCCCAGCTCCAGGAACTGCAGGATATTCGGCTCGTCGTCTACGACCAGAACCCTGATGCCCTTGTATTTTTTCATCCGGATCAGCCCCTTTGGCGTCATTATATCATTAATCAATGATCTAATAAACACCATTGCGGCAGTTGACACTAGTCCGAAAATACACTCGTTCATAGCCGCTGCAGCTTTCAGCGGCAAGTGGCAAGATATCTTCTATGTTAAATCATTGTTATCATTGGACCAGCTCGAGCAGTTCCCGGACATCGCCCAGCTCTTCAAGCCGCGCGATCAACGCCACCAGCTTTTCGGCTTTGTCTTCCGGGAGCTGCCTGGGGGCGTGGCTGATGCAGTCCCGGAATTTCTCTGCGCATGCCGCATAGGAGAGGGGCCGGTGCGGTGTCCCCGTGGGGAAATCGACCTGTTCGGTAAAGGAGACACCGTCCCTGGTGGTGATCCGCACCCGCGCCGGCTCGATCCCGGGATTGCTCAAGGCAGGATCCAGCTCAACCTGGATTTTACCGGCAATGGCGAGAATGTCTTCGCTGTGAATCGCCGCTTCGGTAAAGTGTTCAATTTTCACCTGCCGCCTGGCAATGGCCGTAGCTACGCACCAGGGAACGCTGAACTGGCCGTCCACCACATTGCGCGGCCGGGCCTTTACCTCCAGGGGTGTGCCCAGCAGGCCGTAAGTCCCTTCACCCAGCCAGATCCTTACGCTTTCCACCGCCGCCGGATCGAGATCGTGCTTTTTGACCAGGGAGAGCGCAGCATCAATGGACGGGTGGGTCCCCCGGCAGCAGGGATATGGCTTGATGGAGACATTGGCGGTCTCCATCCTGCTCCCCAGACCATCGAGGAGAATCTCCGGGGAATAGCTGCCCTGGTGATAAACCTTATAGATGCCGGCCCGGCCTTCGATGCTATAACGGGCGCCGGTCACCCCTCTTTCAGCCAGCAGGGCGGCGATGATCCCGCCGCGCACGGCGAAGCCCGGTCCCATCCTTTTGGTCAGGGCGCCGTCTTTGACACATTGGCCATTGCCGGAGGACTGGTGGTAGCCGATCCCGATGGCATTGAGCAGCGTTTCCGCGTCGAAGCCCAGCACCATGCCGGCCACGGCAGCGGCGGTCATAAAGCCATAAATGCTGGTCAGGTGCCAGCCAAAAGCATGGACATTCTGTCCCGGCCGGGTCGCCAGGCCGAGGCGGCAGATGAAATCGGCGCCCAGGGCGTTGGCCGCAATAAAATCTTTGCCGCTCAGGCCGCCTTTGTATTCAGCCATGGCCAGCGAGGTTGAAACGGTGATTACTCCGGGGTGGATGATCGCCGCCTCATGCACATCGTCATAATCCAGGGCATGGGCCATGGTGGCATTGACCTGGGCGGCGTTGGCAGCGGGCATTTTGTGACCCCAGAAGATCACGCTGCTTTGCTGCACCCCGCCTGTTTCAGCATATAACTCCGCAATTTGTTTGGCCCCCTCCTCGGCGGAGCCGGCCAGGGCGACTCCGAAGAAGTCGAGAACTTGCTTTTTCGTTGTTTCTATAACCTCAGTGGAAAGCTGATCATAGTTAACGGTTGTAAAATTCTTCACAAACTGCTCGGTTGCCTCCACGGCCAATCTCCCTCCTCATGATGCTCTCGTTATGCGAGCTGCCGCAGGTATTTCCGCCCGATCCGAAACGCTTTGACCGGGTCGCTCTTGGCCAGCAAACCCACGGCAAAAAGAATATATTTATGATCCAGCATCAGCACCGGATTTTTCGGTTTAAGCAGGGCCGGGACTGTTTCCTGGAATAAAGCCCCTTCCAGGAGGTGAAGCGGATTCCGGGAAAACGAGATGGCGCCGCCCGAACCGATCACCGTTTTAATCTCGGTCAGATCCTTCCCTCTCTGCACAGGCATGGCACCGCCGGGCGTGGCGATCATTTCGATTCGCCCCACGTGCCGGTCCACCGCTGATTTTACCGCCAGGCGCCCCAGCAAATGGTGCACCTTTTCCTGGGCCTCCCCTTTGGGAATCATTCCATTCCGGTAGAGCTCCTGAAAGGTCTCTTCAAACCGATCAGGGTGAGGCTCCGCCTGCGCCAGTTCGTACAGCACCTCGCGGTTATGGACCAGGCCGAGATCGCCTTCCACCGTGCGCTTCACATAAGGTTCGGGCAGGCCGGCCATGGTGACCGCCTCTTTGGTGGAAGCCCCCTTGGCCACCGAGTAAACGTCTGTAGTCGCCCCCCCCACGTCAACCAGGAGCAGTTCCCCGAGGCCCGGGCACCCGGGCGCTCCGTCAGCGAGCAGCCTGGCCGCCTCCAGCAGAGCCGCAGGGGTGGGCATGATCACCGCATCGATGATCGTTTTAACCTTGTCAATCCCTTTAGCCGCGGTAATTTGATTAATAAACAGCTCCCGGATCTCCCTGTTGGCCGGATCAACATCAAGGACCCCGAGTTCAGGCATCACGTTCCTGGTAAAAATGATCTTTTTATCGGAGCCGGCAAAAATGGATTTAATTTCATCGTAGGCAGACTTGTTGCCTGCCACGATCACATTGCGAATCTCCCGGCCTGACCTGGCAAGCAGGGAGGCGTTGTAAAGGAGCACCTTCTTATTGCCCCCGTCCGTGCCGCCGGTGAGCAATACGATGTCGGGGGCAATCTCCTCGATCTCGGCCAGCTCCTCAGCGGAAAGCTCAAAGGAGTACTCTCCCACGATCCTGGCCCCTGCGCCCAGGGCGGCCATGCGCCCCGCCTTGGTCGTATAATCCGGAACCAGGCCGACACAGACGATGCGCAAGCCCCCTGCGGCGCTGCTGCAAGCCACCGCCTGCTTGCGCTCAAGGGCTCCGACCTTGACCTCCCTTGAGATGGCAGCAAAAGCCTCTTCCAGCCCGCACGTAATATCGCGATCAACAGTGGAGGGAACCTGAACCCTGCCCGCCACGGTTTCGCTCTCCAAATCAAAGGCCACCATCTTGGTAAAGGTGCTGCCAAAATCAATAAAGATCCTGATCCCGTTCATCGTCCCGCTTTCCGGCCGCTTAGAGCTTGCTCCTGGCCCGGAGATCCGCCCGCAAATCCTCGATGGCGGCATTGATATCCGCTTCCGGCGGGTAGACCCGATCAAAGCCCAGGGCTTTGAATTTTACCACGTCCTCTTCAAAGTCATGCCGGGAAACGCCCAGGATCCCGCCGATATACAGCAGAACATCGCCCAGGCCCGCCTCGATGCATTTCTCTTTAAAGCCCCGCACATCCAGTTCCGCCATCCCGTAGAGGGAACTGATCAGCATGGCATCGGCATCTGTTTCCTGGGCCGCCTTGATAAACTCTTCCGGTGGCGTCAGGGCGCCCAGCTCCACCACGTTAAACCCGGCATCCCGCAGTGCCCGCGACAAGACCTTGGTGCCGATCACATGAGCATCTACACCGATGGTTCCGGTAATCACTGTCGGTTTATCCTTCTTCATTTGATCATGCGCCTCCCCTATTCTAGAAATAAACAGTATTTATTGGCGCGGCGTTCCCACGAGCGCTCCTTTGCTGATCGCCCAGAAATCATCAATCGCCACGTAGTAATCCATCTTTCTTCCTTCCGCTTTCTCCCGCGCGGTCACCTTTTCGCGATGAAAGTCCTTAATCTCTTCCGGAATGGGCAAGTTGCCGAACTCCACGTAGCGGCATGCGCCCTGGCTATCCCGTACGCCCAGTACCTGGTCCCTGGCGTGAATGTTTAAGGGGAACGGCGAGTCGAGGACTCCGGCATCTACGGCCTTGATGGCGCCAACCACGATATCGCCGCCACCGAGATTTAGGACAGCTTCGAGGATCGCCGTCACCTCCGCCTCGAGGATTTTCGATTCGGTTTGGATCTCCTCGTTGTCGAATTCAATATTCTGTGTCCTGACCACGTTGAGGATCCAGTTGGCCGCCCGGTAGGTGTCTACATGGGCCTCCTTGGTCGGCACGCCGATGCCCTCGTCGATGGAGCGTGGTGACACCACTTCCGCCTTGCCCAGCGCCCCCACGAAGCAGGTATAGGTAACGTAGCCAAAGGCGCCGCCCAGGTCGCGCGGGAAGGCATACAGGGGAACCTGCTGGGCTGCCGTGCCGGGGATGATTACATCCTGGTAGCCGAAGCGATCCAGGTAGCGGCGCAAAAGCTGCGGCGTGACCCTGATGGCGGCAATGTCCTGGGCCAGATGCCCCTGGCACTCCACCAGCGGGAGCACGCTTTTCACTCCCTGTTCTGCGACCACCAGGCCTTCGATGATCATTGTGGCCACGTTTATGCTGATGGGAAAGACGCCGTTCGGCAGCCAGCCGTGCAGGTCGCTGGTTAAGATGACCCCCTGTTCGGCATACCAGCCCATCAAGCGGGCCAGGTACTGGGCGGTGTCAATGCACTCCTCCAGGGTCGCCGTCTTATCATAGCTGCCGAACCAGGGGAAAAAGCTGCAGGGCTGTGCGGTCATGCCGGAAGCAAAGGCAATTTCTCCAACCAGGCTGTTGGAAAGGCGAGAGGTCCGCGGGTTGAAGGCTGCGCCGCACGATTCCACCACTCGCCGCGTGTTTTTCACGCCATGGTTAATGATCGGGAAACCATTTAATTTGGGGCGCCCGCTCTTAATGCTTTCCTCAAGGGCCTGCTCAACCTTTTCAAACTGCAGGTGGCGGGTATAGCTGTCGGTTGTGCAGGGCAGCAGGGGCACACCCGCATCATAGAGGGCGCGGACCAGCTCAATTTCATCTTCCACCAGGGGAGTTCCCGCCCGGGGAAAGACCACGGATTTTCCTTCTTTTTTTAGCTTCTGGATCACCTTGCAAAAATTCTTGTTCTCCGGCATGCTCTTTTGATAAGCAACCGCTTCTTCAAGATCCACTTCCTTGCCGGTATGCCATAAAGAGAGGACGGCTTTTCTCCGTTCAAAAAACTGCTCTTCATCCATTTTTTTCTGTTTAACCTTGATCACCTGTTTCTCCTCCTCGTCCAGAGCTGATTTGATAGACCCCAATTTAAGCACAGACCGTGCCGCCAGATGCCTTTTCCCGATGATCTTTGAACTTTAAATTTTAACCTCGCACTCCAACCCAAAGGAATTAAAAATTTCTTTTGCTCTCTGCAGCCTCTCTTCCGCAGGAGGCTTTAAATCATCCAGCTGGTAAGGCAGGTCCAGCATCTTGTATTTGCCCGTTCCATAACGGTGATAAGGCATAATGTTAACCGGCGCCCCCTTTGCCACTTCCGCCGCAACGCGGGCAAAGGCGGCAAGCTGTTCATCGGAATCGTTATGGCCGGGAATTAAGGGGATCCGGATGATGAGGGGCGTTCCACTTTTTACCACCAGCTCGAGGTTGCGCAGGACCAATTCGTTGTCGCAGCCAGTATATTCCCGGTGCAAAACCGGGTCCATGTGCTTTAAATCAAATAAAACCAGGGCGGTGTAGGGCAGGATCTTTTCAAGGTCCGGCTGGGCTCCATAACCCGAGGTGTCAAGGCATGTATGTATGCCCGCCTCCTGGCACCGCTTTAAAAGCGCCGCCGCAAACTCAGCCTGGGCAAGGGGCTCACCCCCTGATACCGTCACCCCTCCACCGGTGACTTTGTAATAGTCCTTATCTTTACGCACCACGGCAAATACTTCATCAACCGTCATTTCTTTGCCGAAAATTTTCAACGCCTCGTGGGGGCACTCCGAAACACATTCACCACAGTTATCACAAAGGTTCCGGTCAATCCGGATCGCGCCCTCCGTGAGTGAAATGGCCTGCACCGGGCAAACTTCCACGCACCGGCCGCACCGCTTGCACGAAGATTCCCGGTGCGCTATTTCCGGACAGGGATTCTGCGATTCCGGGTTTGAACACCAGAGGCACCGCAATGGGCAGCCCTTTAAAAAAACGGTGGTCCTGATCCCGGGCCCGTCGTCAATGCTGTAACGCTGGATATTAAAGACCATCCCTTTAATCGATTCCATTCCTGATTCCTCCATCATTTAACCGGCATGGGTTTCCAGGCGAACGATCCGCTGCGCCGGTTAGTCAAGTCGATACCCTGCCATGGACCCTCGTCCCCGGAAATAGCGTCTTAAGTTTCCCGCCTATTCCGAAAGAATAAAGAACGCGGAAAGAATAAAGAACGCGGAAAGAGAGATCTTCTATAAAGATCGCTCTTTCCGCTAGAATGGCGCCAAATGCTTAGACGGCGTGCTGGGTACGCGCGATGATTTCATCCTGCAGTTCCGGCGGCAGATCTACGAAGTAAGCGCTGTAACCGCCGACCCGCACCAGCAGGTTTTTATGCTTCTCCGGATGCTTTTTCGCGTCCAGCAGCTCTTCAAGGCTGTGGATGTTGAACTGAATGTGCCATCCGCCCCGGGCCATGAACACTTTGATCAGCGAAGCTACTTTTATCAGTTTTTCACGGGTGTTTAGCAGCGATTTCGTCAGCTTCATGTTATGGGCCAACCCCACCGTGGCAAAGGCATGCGGCACCTTGGTTGCCGAGTTGACTACCGCGGTCGGTCCGTTCACATCTGCACCCGGCATGGGGGAGGTTCCCGCGTCATTGAGCGGCTGTCCCGCCTTCCTGCCGTTGGGTAAAGCGCCGATAGCCTTGCCCCGAACGACGTGTCCCGCCGCCGCTCCTTTAAACAGGAACGGCTTCAAACCGGTAAAGGGATCCGGCCGGCTGAGCAGAATTTCCTGTGTCTTCATCGAGATATAGTTAAAGATATCGTCTACATAATCGTCGTCGTTGCCATATTTCGGCGCGCTCAGGCACATCTGCCGGATATGTTCTTTACCCTGCCAGTTATCTCTCAGGGCCTCCAGCAACTCGGCCATGGTGATCTTTTTCTGATCGAAGACCAGGTGCTTGATTGCGGCCAGGGAGTCGGAAACATCGGTAATGCCGCCGTCACCGAACCAGGACATGCGGGTTACCGGGTAGCGAGCCCCGCCTTCCCGCGGTGCCAACCCTTTGGGAATGCAATCTTCGTACAGCATGGCCGCCCGGAGCCCGCTCTGCGGATCGTTCGCGATGCCGGTGCTCCAGTAGATGAAGTAATGGCGGCGCAGCTTATCGGCAAAATAATCCACCTGCTTGAGGAACGCATCGTATAGCTGTTCAATGCTGGTGAATGTGGTGACATCGCCCGTTTTTAACCCCAGCTCTTTCCCGGTCCGGGGATCAACGCCATTATTTAAGGTAATCTCGAGAATCTTTGGCTGGTTGAGGTTAATTGTGCCGGCCACGTGCTCGGCGCAATCGAGGTTATAGGCCAGGCATCCGCTGGCATACCAGTCCGAAGCGTCTTCATATTTAATCCCCCGGGCCAGGTAACGATCCGTTCCCAGCTTGTCATTGAGGAAAGCGGGGTTGCCGCCGCCAAAGTCGCGATTGCATTCCAGGGCGAAGATCAGGAACTCATCGCTCATGTCCTCGTGATAGCGGACATAAACGGCGGGCTCCGACAGCTTCATCTGGCGCATCACTTCGAGAACGATCCAGGAGAGCTCGTTGGTAGCGTCACGCCCTTCCTTGTCACGGCCGCAGATGGTCACGTTCGGCAGCAGGCTTCCGGGAGCAGCCCGGTGTTCGCGCTTAATCGTGACCAGGTTTTCATTCTCTCTCGTTTTCAGCCAGAAGCAGCCAAGCAGCTCCGCAGCCTGCTGGCGGGTGATCCGGTTTTCCCGCAGGTCTTTTTCATAGTAGGGATAGAGCATCTGATCCAGGCGGCCGATTGTGACCTCGGCACGCTCCGGCGATTCCTTCCAGCAAACCACGTGCAAGAAGCGGACAGCCTGCACCGCTTCCCAAAAATCGCGCGGCGGTTCGGCAGGCACCCGTTCGCAGTTCCGGGCGATCCTTTCGAGCTCAGCCTTTCTGACCGGATCGCTGGTCCTTTGGGCCATTTCCCTGGCCAGGTCCGCGTGCCGCCTGGCAAAGTCAATGATCGCCTCGCAGCTAATAATAATCGCCTTTAAAAGGTAATACTTGCGCTGCGCCGCAGCCACTGAGCCGTCCAGGACAGCCCCTTCCGCCAGCATTTTCTCCAGTTCGGCCCGCGCCACAGCGATAACATGATTGAGGCCTTCATTGATCACCTTGCCCCGGGGGCCGGTAATCCCGCCGCCCATGGCGCCCCAGCCCTGGAATAAACCCCTGTCCGGGTTGTGCCTGACCCCGCGGCCCTCAAACACCATCGCCTCGTCCATCATCAGATCAAAGTGCGATTCGCCAAATTCTTCCCGCAAGGCATCGTTGATGTAGTTGGGCGGCATATGCTCAATCCAGTATTCGGCGTCCTCTTTTAACAGCCGTGCATCTTCCGGATCGATGTAGGTGGTGGCAATATCGCTTAGTTTGCGATCGAAAGCCCCCCGCTCGAGCTGCTCCAGAATCTCGCGCGGCTTCATGGCGCAAAGAACATTGGCGCCCCGCACATGCTTGGTCAGGGAGCCGACGATCAGCTCGCCTTCCCGGATCAGGATCGGGCATTCACGCAGCTTTTTGGCAAAGGCCTTGGCCCATCGCAAATCAATGGGCAACCCTTCTGTCTCTTTCCACGATTGCGTAAATAAAAGCGAGTCATCGACGTAAACGATCGGTTTTGCTTCTTCCCATTCCTTTTTAAGCTTTTGCAGCCTTTCCGTCATCACATTTAGTTTCCTGATTTCGTCCGCATTGACGTGGCAAACGCTCATGATAAAACCTCCTTTAGAAAACTGTAATACACTTCACTATTCATCAGCTTTCAGGTTACATGAATCCCATGTTATCCATTTCCATGATACTGTTTCAAGCTGAATTAACCCTTAACTTTAACTGAAATTATACTGAATACTGAAATCTAAGGCGGTCATGGGGAGGGGCGAAGCAGCCTGGCAACAGGTGCCAGGCTAGGAGGGAAGCTTCACGATGCAGGCATCTCCCCCTGCGGCTGATTGCCGCACTTCGCTGCGGCTGCGCCATGTGAAAAAAACAGCCAGCGCAGCCAGCAAGGGAATGGCTGCTAAAACATACATCAGCCGGAAACCGCAGGCAGCGGCAACCAGGCCCCAACAGAGGGAACCAGCCGCTACACCTGAATCAACGAAGGCCCAATAGGTGGCGATCGCCCGCCCCTTTTTGGAGGCCGGAGCGCTATCGACGGTCACAACCATCAGCGTTGATTGAATGAAACCGTTTCCCACCCCCAAGATGAGGCCTGCGGCCAGCAGGTGTGACATCAGGGTCGCCCGTGACACGACGAGTATGGCGGCAATCATCATCGCCACGGCCAAAATAACATTAAAGCTGTATCCCTTCTCCCCTCTGATTTTATCCAAAACCAGTCCGGCAAAGGGCCGGGAGAGAAACGCGGTCAGCGCCATGGCGGTAAAGAACAACCCCGCCTCCGTCAGGCCGATATTTTCGGCAAAAAGGGGCAGAAAGGACATGACCGCACTGTTGGCGAAGATGACGATAAAGCCGGTCACCGCAGGACGCAGCGCTTCCTTTTCAACAAAACCCTTCAAGTTAAATGGAGCAGGCTGGACCTTGATCCGGGGATATTTGATCATGAGCGCCAAAACAAGGGCGAAGAGAGTTAACAGAGCGCACATGATAAACAGTTGCCAGAACGGGTAGTTGTAAATAAACCACAATGCGATTGCCGGTGCCAGGGCCATAGAAGTGCTGAAAGAAAGGGTATAGATGCCCATCCCCTGGCCCAGTTTTTCACGCGGCGTGACATCCATGGCCACGGTATTGATGGCGGTATGCCCCACCCCCCAGCCCCAGCCTTGCAGAAAGCGCAAGGCAATCAAGGCGATTACGGGAACCATCCAGGTATAAAAGATGGTAGGGATTAAAAATACAACTATCCCGGCAATTAAGACTATTTGCCGGCCAAAGCGATCCAGCAAATATCCACCAATCAACCTGGCCAAAATGGCAGCGATGGTCAGGCTTGTCATGGCCAGGCCTGCATACTTCACCGACCCGCTGAATCTTTCAATGTAAATCGGCAGCGTGGAGTTCAAACCATAAAAAACAAGCATCAGGCTAAATGTAGCCAGCCAGATGAAGATAAAGTTTATGGTGAAAAGACGTGTTTGCGCCGTCTTCATCATTGATAACACCTCCTTGAGTTTTTCCTACAACTTCAGCCACAAGAAACAAAGGCTTTTCATGCCCTGATATCGCCTTAGATTTCCGGGGCATGGCCCTCTATTCTGCCTGCACCGGGCACGGCAAACCACTTGCTCTAGACCCGGCATTACATTTTTCAAGAAAATGTGACGCAGAACCGGATAGGTTAATGTAAGGGTGGAATTTAAGGAGCTGACGTAAATGGCAGAACCGTAAAAAAAGTGGATCAAACCACTTTGCCGAAATCACAATCAAGCTCTACGTCTTTATTATAACTGGCTTTACTGAAAACAAACTGAATTGAACCTTAAATTATGCTAAAAATGGGGGTCCCGGCAGCTATTTCGTGGAATAATCAGCCGCTGCCGGTTGCTTTTGGCTGGAGGCAGGTTCTGCTATTCTGGATACCAGCAATCCACTGATGAACAGCAAACCGATGGAGATGGCAAAAATGAGATTATAGGAACCGGTTAGATCAAATAACACTCCCGGAATAAAGGAACCGAAGGCACTGCCAAGATGGTGGCTGATCGAAACATAGCCAAAGACCATGCCGATGGAAAGGGCATTAAAGTGATGGGCGCAGAGCGAACCGGTAGGAGGAACCGAGGCCCGCTCGGTTAAGCCGAAGATGACGGCAAAGAGAAAGAGGCCAACGGGGTTGTTAAGAACGGTCAACAGCAGCAAAAAGATGAAGGCACGGCTCCAGTAGATGATACACAGGAACCTGGGCCTGTTTAGCCGGTCCGAAAGAAAACCGGCGCCGATCGTTCCCGCAAAACTAAAGATGGCAATCGAACCGTAAACTACGGCAATGAGCGCCGCACTGTATCCCTGGCCTTCCGCAAAAGGTATAAAATGAGTGTTGATCAGTCCCGTATCGGTAAAACCGCATACAAAGTAGGGAGTGGTTAAAAGCCAAAAGAAACGGCTCTTAAATATGGAATACTTTTGTTCTGACGGTAAGGGTTGCTCGAGAGATTCGGCTTCAGTTTCCACCGCCATTTCCTCTTTCGCCCCGTAGGGTGCAAGGCCCATCGCTTCCGGCCTGGAGCGAAATAAAAAATAACATAGCGGCACAATAATCACAAGGACGGCAATGCCGAACACTTTCAAAGCCGGGCGCCAGCCATAACTATCGATGAGCATGACCGATGCCGGACCTACAACAAGCTGGCCCGCCGCCATCCCCGAGAGCACCAGTCCCATCACCGTGCCCCTTTTTTCCACAAACCAGTGCGTCACCACGGCCTGGACCGTCACCGTGGAGCCTCCGGCCATACCGATGGAAGCAACCAGGCTATAAAGGAGCACCAGTTGCCACAAGCCGGTAGCCATGGAGGCGAGGAGCAGGCCGCCCCCGGTCAACAGCATGCTCAGATTTAAAACCAGGCGGGTTCCACGGCAGTCGATCAGGCGCCCCATGAGCGGTTGGAAGATCACAAAAGTAATCATGCTGATCACGGAGATTAAAGTAACCTGGGTCCTTCCGATGGCAAACTCTGTTTCCCAGGAAGCCACATAGGCCCCAAAAGAAGACCTGATCCCGAAAGTGGCGAGGAGACAGAGAAAACCGATCGCAACCACAATCCAGCCATAAAAAAAGCGGTGTTCGTTTTGAGAAGCGTTCAAAGCGCCAGGCCTCCTGCCAGTGCAAAAATAAAAGCGGTGCATACCGCTGCCCAAAGGAGGACAAATGAGCCCGGGTAGCGGCGGAGCCCCCGCGCTCAGTGAGGGCTCCGTTTACCGACCCGGTCAAGCAACAAGCAAAGCGCCACGCAAAGTCAGGTTTATGGCGGGTAAGCGATGGTATA
>LSQX01241045.1_pt1 | contig 22568 bp, 16 predicted proteins | sample 654561 | NCBI WGS metagenome assembly LSQX01 (sample SAMN04489861, study PRJNA283612) | anaerobic digester metagenome | isolation source: 4 biogas reactors fed with cattle manure at either 37C or 55C with and... | place: Denmark: Kongens Lyngby | collected 2014
TAAACTGAAAAGCATCGGGAAAACGTTCGTAATTTTCAATCAAATCTGCGGCCATCTGAAGCGGGCTGTACATCGTCAAATACAATCCTAACTGATTGGCAATCGTGAAATTCCCGTGGGAATGATTGTCAGGATTGACTTTTTCAATGTGCATTTCAAAAATTCCGGGCGTATAATCCATCGGTCCGCCAATCAATCTTGTAAAAGGCAAAATCGTTGTATGATTAGGTTTGGAACCCCCAAACGCCTGAAATTCCGTTCCTCTTGCAGACTCATTTCCAATTAAATTCGGCCAGGTTCGCGCCACGCCCGTCGGACGAACCGCTTCGTGGGCATTCACCATGATTTTATATTCGGCCGCTTTTTCAATCGCATACTGATAATGATTGACAATATTTTGGCTGTAATGGTGATCCCCACGCGGAACAATATTCCCCACATAGCCGCTTTTCACAGCATTGTATCCGTGATCCACCATGAACTGATAAGCCTTGTCCATGTGGCGTTCATAATTCCGAATCGAACTCGAAGTCTCATGGTGCATCATCAGTCTAACTCCTTTTGAATGTGCGTATTCGTTTAACATTTTCACATCAAAATCCGGATAAGGCGTCAGGAAATCAAATACATAGTCCTTGTGATTTCCAAACCAATCTTCCCAACCTTGGTTCCAACCTTCCACCAAAACCGCATCAAATCCGTGCTTGGCTGCAAAGTCGATATAATCTTTTACGTGTTCATTGTTCGCGCCATGTTTTCCATTGGGTTTGGCTTTCGAATAATCCGTGATGCCCAATTGAACCGACGGGAAATCGTCCGTATAAGCCCAAGAACTTTTTCCGGTAATCATTTCCCACCAAACACCTACGTATTTTACGGGTTTGATCCAAGAAGTATCTTCGATTTTTGAAGGTTCATTTAAATTATAAGTCATTTTGGAAGAAAGAATATCCCGTGCATCATTGCTCGCAATAATCGTTCTCCAAGGTGTATTGAAAGGCGCTTGTACATAACCCTTATCGCCCAAAGCATCGGGTGTCAAATGAGATTCTAAAACATAATTTTTCGCATCCAGAGCCAGACTCATCGCCGGAAAATCAATCAAAGCCGCTTCGTGCAGATTGATGTAAATTCCCTCTTTGGATTTCATCATCAAAGCCGTCTGAACGCCCGGCACAGGCATCGGTGTTTGGGAGGCATTGCTTTGCATCGAACTGAAATACAATCCCGGAATTTCCGAAAGTTTGGACTCGGTATAATCGTATTCCTGTGTGTCATAATCGCCTGCAATCCACCAAGTTGTGTGATCGCCTGTCAACGCAAATTGGGTTCTTTCTTCTTTGATGACGAAATACGTCAGGTTTTTCTGTTCGGGAAATTCATATCGGAAACCCAAACCATCGTCAAACAATCGAAACCGAATGAGCATCTCTCGGTCCGTGTTTTTCTGGTTCAATTGGACCGCCATTTCGTTGTAATGGTTTCGGATTTGAGAAACTTCGCCCCAAACCGGCGTCCAAGTTTCATCGAAACTCGAATGTTTCACATCCACCACTTCAAATCCCGATTTGAAATTGGCCATTTTCATGGCTTTTTCTTTTTCAACTTCTTTCTGGGCTTCGAATTCCATTTCTTTCAAATTCGATTTGAAATCAAATCCAAGTGTACTTTTTTTGACAATTTCTTTTCCTTCGTAACTCAACTGATACGTCGGTTTTCCATCAGCCGTCAGAGAAAATTCCATCGTGAAATTCCCACTCGGAGATTTTAATTCCTGCGCACGGACGATGCCGACAGTCAAAATGAAACAAAGAATGAGATTTAATTTATTCATTTTTATGATTTTAATTGTGAGCCCTATTAGGGTTTCAAACTCTAACAGGGCTTGAATTGGACTTTATTTAATTCTAAACTTTTACCAAATTTCCCGGTTCTACTTTCACCGGATTTCCATTTACCAAAATTTCAAGTTCTTCTTCGCCATCGACCGAAAAAGAATTTCCTTCATGCGAAACATGGATTGTCAATATTTTATTACGGAAAATGATTTTGAACGAATAAGATTTCCATTGCTCCGGAATATGCGGATGAAAGGACAATTTTCCGTCCTTGACACGCATTCCACCAAATCCTTCCACAATACTCATCCAAGTTCCGGCCATCGAAGTGATGTGCAGACCTTCTTCCACTTCTTTGTTGTAATCATCCAAATCCAGTCGGGAAGTTCGAAGATAAAATTCATAGGCTTGTTCCATTCGACCTAATTTCGCTGCCTGAATACTGTGAACACAAGGCGAAAGCGATGATTCATGAACCGTCAGTGGCTCATAAAAATCAAAATGTTTTTCCAATTCTTCGGTCGTGAAATGATCTTCGAAAAAATAAAACGTCTGAAGCGTATCGGCCTGTTTGATGTAAGGCGAACGCAAAATCCGATCCCAAGACCATTTCTGATTTAATGGCCGCTGGGATTTATCCAATTCCGAAACCGGCGTCAAATCTTTGTCCAAAAATCCGTCTTGTTGCAAATAAACCTGATGTTCTTCCGAATAAGGGAAATACATATTTTCGGCTACCATTTTCCATTCCGAAATCTCTGCTTTCGACAAACGAAGTTTGTTCAGAATTCTTACATAATCCGAATGGAATTCTTTTTCGATTTTATCGATATTTTCAATTGTAAATTCGATGCACCATTTCGCTATGTAATTGGTATAGAAATTATTATTGATGTTGTTTTCATATTCGTTCGGTCCCGTCACACCCAGCATTACGTATTTTCCTTTGGCTTCCGACCAATTGACTCTTTGGTGCCAAAACCGTGCAATTCCAATCAAAACTTCCAAACCTTTTTCCGGCACATAACTGAAATCGCCGGTGTAGCGTACATAATTATAAATCGCAAAGGCAATCGCTCCGTTTCGGTGGATCTCCTCAAAGGTGATTTCCCATTCGTTATGGCATTCTTCACCGTTCATCGTCACCATCGGATAAAGCGCTGCACCATTTTTAAAACCTAATTTTTCAGCATTTTCAATCGCTTTTTCTAAATGATTGTATCGATACGCCAAAAGATTTCTCGCCACTTCCTGATTTTTGGTGGACATATAAAAGGGCAAGCAATAAGCTTCGGTGTCCCAATAAGTTGAGCCGCCGTATTTCTCTCCCGTAAACCCTTTCGGACCGATGTTCAATCGGGCATCTTTGCCTAAATAAGTTTGGTTCAATTGGAATATATTGAAACGAATTCCTTGTTGTGCTTTCACATCACCTTCAATCGTGATGTCGGCCATTTCCCAGATTTTCGCCCAAGCCCTTTTTTGTTCTTCCAATAATTTTTCAAATCCCTTTTCAGTCGCTTGGGAAACGAGATTTTTTGCAGCCGAAATCAATTCTTCTTCGGGATGATTGGTCGATACGGTATATCCGCCGAACTTCACCATCGAAACCCATTGGTTTTCAGAAGCATTTAAAGTATAATTCAATTTGATTTTTGTACTGCTTTCTTCCTCCAACTTCGGTAAAACTTCCTGCAATTTACCGTCCAGAAAAACCGAGTTTTTCATATAGGTAACCACATTGAACCCGGTTTTAAAGGTTCTCGCCTGAACAAAACCAAAATCGGTTTCCTGTCCGGAATCCAAAGCTTCCCAGAAAATTTCTTCCCAGTTCGCATCTTGGTTTTTCACGCCGGAATCCACATAAGGATTGAAACTGATTTTGGCTGATTTATTTAAGGGACGAATTTCATAATGAATCGCACCCAATTCGTCCAAATCCAATGAAAGAAATCGTTTTATACGAACTTCAATTTGAGTTCCATTAGCAAGCTTTGCTTCAAACGAACGACTCAGCCAACCTTCTTTCATATTGAGTTCGCGACGGAAATTCCTTACTTCGATTTTATTTAAATCTAAATTCTCACCGTTGATTTCCACATCGATCCCGATCCAATTCGGCGCGTTTAATACTTTAGCGAAATATTCAGGATAACCATTTTTCCACCAGCCGACTTTGGTTTTGTCGGGATAATAAACGCCGGCGATGTAACTGCCGGGAAAGGTTTTGCCCGAATAAGTTTCTTCAAAATTGGCACGTTGCCCCATGGCTCCGTTCCCAATGCTGAAAAGACTTTCAGACGAGATCACTCGTTCCTTCTCAAATCCTTCTTCGATGATGGACCATTCGTTTGGTATGATATAATCTTGATTCATTTTATTTTAAGATTAAAGAAAATAGATGATAGAGAATAGACTTTTAATTCTATGTTCTATTTTCCGTGTTCTATTTTCTCTTTAGTTATTTTCTAATTTTTCTAAAAATTCCTTTGATATTTGAGTGAAGTCTGCAAAAACATAATCGGCTTCCTTCAGGACTTCCTTTTCTCCGATTCCGATGCTCAGCATCCCGGCATTATTCGCCGCCTGAATTCCTGCAATCGCATCTTCAAAAACCAGACATTCTTCCGGTTTGGAATTCGTTCGCTCTGCACCCAAAAGGAAAACTTCGGGATCGGGTTTGACTTTGGAAACATCATTTCCATCCACAATTGCATCGAAATATTCCATCAATCCGACTTTCTCCAAAATCGGTTTGGCATTTTTACTGGCCGAACCCAATACGATTTTTCCTCCTTCATTTTTAATCCATTTCAAAGCATCCAAAACACCGGGAAGAATTTCTGAAGCGTCCATTTTCTCAATGTAACTCAGATAATTCTTGTTTTTCTCATTCAGAATTCGATCAAATTCCGCATCGGATATTTTTTTATTTCCCAATTCCAAAATGATTTCCAACGAACGAATCCGGCTGACACCTTTTAAAAGCTCATTGCTATCTTTTGTAAATTCAATTCCCAATTCTTCAGCCGATTTTTTCCAAGCCTGAAAATGGTATTTCGCCGTATCGACAATCACTCCGTCCAAATCAAATATATAGGTTCTAATTTTTTGCATTTATCAATTCTGTTTTATCATCCACATCATAAACTTTTAACACACAAACAGCTGCAATAAGGAAGGCTACACCGCTGGTAACCAAAGCAAAAATGGGATTACCGCCATAAAGATATTTCACAATCGGACCGCCGATGATGGCATTGATAATCTGAGGAAGAACAATGAAAAAGTTGAAAATCCCCATGTAAACACCCATTTTTCGTGCGGGAATGGACCCTGCCAAAATCGCATAAGGCATCGCTAGGATGCTCGCCCAGGCAACTCCCACCGCAATCATCGAGACAATCAACATATTGGGCGATGAAACAAAATAAATAGAAATCAATCCAAGTCCTCCAATGACCAAAGCGATTGCATGCGTGGTTTTACGTCCGATTTTTTTAGCAATGAACGGAAGAAAAAAGGCAATGATTGCCGACACTCCGTTGTAAACCCCAAAGATAATTCCTACCCAGTCACCGGATTTCTGATAAGTCGCACTGCTCGTATCGGAAAGCGGAAGCTCATAAATATGATGGGCAATCGCAGGTGTGGTAAAAACCCACATCCCAAACAATCCAAACCAGGAAAAAAACTGAACCCATGCAAGTTGCCGCATGGTTTTGGGCATTTTGGCAAAATCCGTAAAGATGTCCCAAATTCGAGCTTTCTCTTCTTCGACTACCCGATTTTCGGGTAATTCAAAAGATAGTAATTCTTCGTTTGTGTACTCTTTCGTGGTGAGAATCGTGACCATAACCGCTCCGACTAAAAAGGCTGCTCCGATGATAAATGAGAATATCAAATGCAAGGGAACTTCGCCGGGAAGGGCTTCACTCGAAACCCCAAACCAATTGCTCAAAGCATAAGGGAGCCAGGATCCAATGACCGCTCCAATTCCAATCAAAACCGTTTGTACGCTGTAGCCAAGCGTTCGCTGATCCGATGGCAAAAGGTCGGCAACCAATGCGCGGAATGGTTCCATGGCAATGTTGAAAGACGCATCCATTATCATCAGGAAGCCTGCTCCAATCCACAAAGCGGGAAGAAGTGAAGTGAAAATTCCGGCTTGCGGCATCATAATCAAACCTACCGCCGCCAATAGAGCACCTACCAAAAAATAAGGTTTTCTTCGACCAAATTTCGTCCAGGTTCGGTCGCTGTAATGCCCCACAATCGGTTGAACAATCAAACCCATCAAAGGAGGAATGATCCAAAACCAGGATAAACTGTGGACATCGGCACCAAAAATCTGTAAAATTCGGCTTGCGTTTGCATTTTGGAGGGCAAAACCCATTTGGATTCCCAGAAATCCAAAACTCAAATTCCAGATTTCCCAAAATCCCAACCTACGCTTTTCCATTATCGTAATTTACTGTTAAACAATACGATAAGCGCAAAGCTTATCAAAACTTATAAAGGTGAGAAGTAAAAATATAAGTTTCGATTGGACAAATATAAACGATAATTTGATTTAGAAGAAGTTTTGTTCAGAGTTTTAACCTTTCGGAATCAGAAGTTTAATATAGCGGTCTTAAACTCAACCACTCTCAACTCAATCACCCCCAACTCAATCACCCCCAACTCAATCACTCTCCTACTTTGTAGAGTCTCTTTCGATTAATTCCGTTTCGATGACCAATGTCTGATAATTTTCTTCGGGTGTAATTCCTTCCAATTTATCGATGAGAAGTCTTGCCGAAGCTTCGCCAATCTGCCGACCATGCTGACTGACGGCTGTGAGACTTGGATAAGAGTATTTAGGCAAATCACCGTCCGAAAAAGCGATTATCGAAATTTCTTCTGGAATCTGAATCGATTTCTTTTTGAAAAAATTCGCAGCTGTAATCGTATAAAACTCATTGACCCCAATTAAACCATCGATATCCGGAAATGTTTCAAGCAATTTCTCCAATTCATTAAAAATAAATTCTTCGATTTCATCGGAATTCAATTCGTCCTTTACTTTGATAATCAATGAATTGTTTGCTATGATTTTGTTTTCGTTCAAAGCTTCCATATAGCCTTTCAGGCGAAGATTTCCCACAGAAACAAAGTCTTCGGTGGTAATGAAAACAATTTTTTTACAACCCGAATTGATCAGTTTTTCAGTCGCTTTTTTGGCGCCTTCTACATCGTCGATGATCACTTTATCACAATTCACTTCCGCTGCTTCACGATCAAACATCACAACGGGAACACCTTGTGAAATGGTTTCATAAAAGTGGTGATAATCCGCTTTTTTCATCGTTTCCTTGGCTACGGAAAGAATAAAACCGTCGATGCTACCATTGACCAAGGTTTCCATATTTAGAACTTCTTTGTCAAATGAATCGTTTGAGACGGCGATGATGACGTTGTAGTTTCTGCGGTTGGCTTCGGACTCAATTCCTTGTATCACCTTGGTAAAGAAGTGATTGACGATCTGAGGTATGATGATGGCGATGGATTTGGAAGATTTATTTCGTAAACTCAGCGCAATGCTATTGGGTTTGTAATTGTACATTTTCGCAAAAGCCTGAATTTTCTGTCGGGTATCCAAACTGATTTCTTCGTTGTCACGAAGTGCTTTTGAAACGGTAGAAACTGATACTTCAAGTTCCTTTGCGATTTGTTTGAGAGTTACGTTTTTCTTCAAATTCCCTTATTTTTTAGCTGAGTTAAGTTAATTCGCTCTAAATTAAGAAAACTTATCAACACGAAAACGTTTTCGCAAGTTTTCGAAGCCTCGAATTTAGACCAAGTTAGATTCTATTTACATAATTTTAACACGAGAAGTAAAAATATAACATTTTTTTCAAATTTAATTAATATCTGAGGGATGAAATCCGCCGGAATTAAGGGCGAATTTCCATCTGGTAAAATGAAAACAAAAAATTAAACAGATGAAATTATTGAGCAAAATTTATGTTGTTTGTATGTTGGTTATTCCAATATGGGTGGCCGCACAAACAACGGTAAGTGGTGTGGTTACAGAAGACGGCACCGGGTTTACACTGCCTGATGTGTCGGTAATCAACCAAAATACATTGGAGGAGGCTTTCACCGATTTCGATGGGAATTATACCATTCAGGCCAGTCAGGGAGATGTCCTCGTCTTTTCGTTCGATGGGTACAACGATATGAACATCACCTACAATAATCAGGCTGTGGTAAATGTAACAATGGCAACCACTTCTTCGTTTCAATTGAACGAAATCGTGGTAATCGGATACGGAACCACAACGCATAAAGACGCAACGGGTTCTGTAGTTGCCGTTACAGAAAAGGATTTCAACGAGGGACTCAACACTGCACCCGAACAATTACTAACCGGAAAAGTTTCGGGACTGCAAATTACAACAGGTGGCGGACAGCCGGGGACGGGTTCCTTGATCCGAATCCGAGGAGGTTCATCTTTGAATGCAGTGAGTGATCCGCTTTTTGTGGTGGACGGAATCCCAATGGACAACGGTGCTACCGTTGCAGGAACTTCCAATCCTTTGAACTTTATCAATCCAAGTGACATCGAATCAATCAGTGTGCTGAAAGATGCTTCCGCAACTGCAATCTACGGTTCACGTGCTTCCAACGGTGTAATCATTATTACCACCAAAAAAGGAAGAAAAGGAAAATCACTGGGAATCAATTTCAATAGCTCGGTTTCACTTTCGGACCGAATCAATCAAGTGGATGTTTTATCAGCCGATCAATTCCGCCAGGTGATGACTGAGCGCGCCAATCCAGATGTTGCAGCAATGATGGGTGATGCCAATACTAATTGGCAAGATCAGATATTCAAAAAGGCATTGGGATACGATAGTAATATCGGTATCAATGGGATGATTGGAAATAATTTACCCTTCCGGGTTTCATTGGGTTATACCAATCAAGATGGAATACTGAAAACCAGTAATTTCGAAAGAACGACAGCTTCAGTTAGTTTGACACCAACTTTGTTGGACGATCATTTGACCATTGATATCAACGCAAGAGGTTCTTACGAAGAAAATCAATTTGCCGATGCAGGAGCAATCGGTGCGGCCATCCGTATGGATCCTACCCAACCGGTTTATTCAGGAAATGACGACTTTGGCGGGTATTGGGAATGGCTGAATAATCAAGGCGATCCCAATCCAAATGCTACAAGAAATCCATTGGCATTGTTAATGTTAAAAGACAATCATTCCTATGTAAACCGAAGCGTTGGAAACATCAAATTTGACTATAAAATTCACGGATTTGAAGACTTAAAAGCGGTATTGAACTTAGGTTATGATTATGCCGAAGGAAAAGGTTCGGAAACCGTTCCGGTTTTTGCCCGAATGAATTACAATGTAAACGATCCGGCAGAAGGTGGTTTCAGTCGAAATTACAACCAAATCAGAAGAAACCAATTGTTTGATTTCTATTTGAACTATAACAAAGACATTGCTTCCATCCGAAGTAAAATAGATCTAACCGCAGGTTATTCGTACCAAAGTTTTGATTACGAGAATTATGAAATCAATAGAAACTTTATGCACACCGATACCATCGGATTGTATCAGGATATCAATACACGTGTTTTGATCGGATTCTTTGGAAGATTAAATTATACTTTCAACGATAAATATTTATTGACAGCAACCATCAGAAGAGACGGATCCTCTCGTTTCTCTCCTGACACTCGTTGGGGGTGGTTCCCGTCCGTGGCTTTAGCATGGAACATTGCGGAAGAGGAATTCCTAAAAAATTCCCAAACCGTTTCCAATATGAAACTTCGATTGGGTTGGGGGATTACCGGACAAGAAAATTTAGGAGGAAGTCCTTATCCTTATTTACCGATTTATTTGTCTTCGACGAATCAATACGGATATTACCCAATGGGCGGAACTTTCGTGCCGACTTTGCGTCCGAATATTTACGATCCCTTGTTGAAATGGGAAGAACAAACCACTTGGAACATCGGATTGGATTTTGGATTCTTCAACAATCGACTTTGGGGATCAGTTGAATTTTACCAAAAAGAAACAGAAGATATGTTGCAGACCATCGCAGCGCCACTTCCAAATCTTAATAACTTGATTACAACCAATATTGGAACGATGGAAAACCGTGGTGTAGAAATCAATGTAGGCGGAGATATCATCAAAACCAACGATCTGACTTGGACAGTAAATGCGAATGCAACTTATAATGAAAATGAAATTACTAAAATCTCAGGAGCTGGTGAGCGTGAGTTCTATTTGGCCGGAGATGCGATTTCAGGAGGAGTAGGAAATCAGCTACTTGTAAACATGGTAGGTGTTCCTGCTTATTCTTTCTATGTGTACGAACAAGTTTACGATGCGAACGGAAACCCGATCCAAGGAGCTTATGTGGATCAAAACGGTGACGGAATCATCAACGATTTGGATTTACGCCCTTTCCATTCGGGTCGTCCCGACTGGTACCTTGGATTTAGTTCAAATTTGAACTATAAAAACTGGGATTTCGGGTTCTCGATGCGTGCAAATCTTGGAAACTATTTGTACAATAACATCGCGTCTGACGCCGGTACTTATGGAGCCATCAGAGGAACCAATGGGTATTTGGTAAACATTCAGTCCGATGCTTTGAATTCAGGATTTGAAAACAACGAATACTTCTCAGATTACTACATTCAGAATGCATCTTTCCTGAAAATGGATTATATGACATTGGGTTATACTTTCCGACAAGTATTTGGAAAAACAAATATGCGTTTCTACGGAACAGTTCAGAACGTATTTACCATTACGGATTATGAAGGATTGGATCCTGAAATCGGAAGCGGACTTGACAATAATATCTATCCGCGTCCAAGAATTTATACGTTTGGTGTAAATGTGAACTTTTAATCGCTAAATCAATTTGAAATGAAAAATATTAAAATCATATTATTATTCTTAATGTCCGGGATGCTTTTCAACTATTCCTGTCTTGACGACCTGGACGTGGATGTGGAAGACCCCGATGAAATCATCGGCGGAAATGCTTACCAGAGTTTAGCCGACTATACTTCTGGTATAGCAAAAGTGTATGCAGGTTTGGCGCTTTCGGGTCAACAAGGTCCAGCGGGACAAGGTGACATCGGAGGTATCGACGAAGGTTTCGGCCAATACTTACGAGCTTATTGGCAATTGCAACAATTACCAACCGACGAAACCAAAATCGCGTGGATCGACGGTACATTGCAGACCTTTAACTTTCAGAATTGGTCTAGTAACAGTGAATTTATCAATGCCGGATACAGTCGTTTCCTTTACGAAGTGGAATTGGCCAATCAGTTCCTGAGAGACTCAAGCGACGACCGTTTGGATGCTGCAGGATTGACCGATGCTGAAAAAGCAGTCGTTCGTCAATATCGATTAGAAGCTAGATGGTTGAGAGCTTTGGGTTATTACCACGCATTGGATTTGTTTGGAAGTGTTCCGTTTAAAACCGAAAACGATCCGGTAGGTGGTTATTTCCCACCGCAATATTCAAGTGCAGAATTGTTTAATTATATCGAATCTGAACTATTGGCCATCGAAAATGAAATGGTGGCACCTAAAGAAAACGACTACGGACGTGCAGACCGCGCCGCAGCTTGGGCATTATTGGCCAAAATGTATTTGAATGCAGAAGTTTATACAGGACAAGCCAAATACAATGAAACCATTACCTATTGTGAGAAAATTATGAACGCCGGATATGCTTTGGCTTCCAATTATGAAAATCTTTTCCGTGCCGATAACCACATCGGTGATGCAGCCAACGAAATCATTTTTGCCATTCCTTACGATGCTTCTTATATGCAGACTTTTGGAGGAATGACTTTCATTATCAACGCTTCCATCGGTGGAGATGCAAGCCCTTCTGAACTGGGTGTTCCCGGAGGTGGATGGGGCGGAACTCGTACCACAAAAAATCTGGTTCATTTATTTGCACCGGACGGAAACCTTGAAACTGTAACTGATACACGCGGTAAAGCTTACGGCAGCGGAAACGGAACTTTCTTCACAGAAGGACAAACTTTGGAAATGACCGATGTGACCGTTTACCAAAATGGATACGGTGTTTTCAAATTCAAAAACCTGAATGCTGACGGAACACCGGGAACCACCGGATCCAACGATGCAAGCCAGGTAAGCGTGGACTTTCCTTTGTTCAGATTGGGTGATGTGTACCTGATGTGGACCGAAGCCAAAATGAAATCCGGAGGAGCCGATGCAACTTATGTCAATTTATTGCGTCAGCGTGCCAATGCACCAAACGTTACCGCCGGACAAATCAATGACCAGTTCATTCTAGATGAAAGAGGAAGAGAACTTTATTGGGAAGCAACTCGAAGAACCGATTTGATCCGTTTCGGAAAATTTACCGGCGGAAGTTATGTGTGGCCTTGGAAAGGACAGTCTCCGGAAGGAACTGCAACCGATCCCAAGTATGATTTATATCCGCTTCCGGTATCGGATTTGGCAGCAAATCCTAATTTAACTCAAAATCCGGGTTATTAATTTTAATATTCAGAACAATGAAAATTTTTAAATACATACTAAGCTTGATCTTCATTGCAGGAACGATTTCTTCCTGTACAGACGATGATTATACAATGCTTGACGGAACCGAACAAGCACCGACGCTTACGGTTGCAGGTGATACAAATCTGGTTTTACTAAGTGAAAATTCCGATATGGAAGCGACTTCATTCTCCTGGAACGAAGTCAATCTAAACGTGAATACGCCAGTAACTTACATTTTACAAGCTGCATTGGGAGGAACGGATTTCGCCGCACCGGCTACATTGCAAAACTCGATGGACACTTCATTTTCAATGACTGTTGCGCAGTTGAATTCAAGAGCAATCAATATGGGAATCCTACCTGAAACCCAGGGCAACATTGATTTCCGTGTAGTGGCTAGATTCGGAAATACCGATTCACATGATTTAATTTCAACTCCTATTACATTGACAGTTACACCTTATACAGATGTTCTTGACCTATCGACAGATTGGGGAATCGTTGGTTCTGCTACACCAAATGGATGGGACGGGCCGGATATTCCTTTTTGGCAAACCGGAACTGAAAATGTATTTGTGGCTTATGCCAATTTGATTGATGGGGAAATTAAATTCCGTCAAAATAACGAATGGGATGTAAACTACGGTGGCTCAGGAGGAAACTTAGTTGAAGGAGGCGACAATATTTTGGTTACTGCAGGTAAATACAAAGTCACAATCGATTTCAACAATATGACGTATGTAATTGAAGCCTTTTCCATTGGAATAGTAGGTGATGCTGCTCCAAACGGATGGGACGGACCGGATGTTCCTTTGATTTACGATCCAACTTCTGACCAGTTCCGTGCAGTGGTTCAATTCACAGACGGTGAAATGAAATTCAGATTAAACAACGACTGGGGCGTAAATTGGGGCGATGACGGTGCAGATGGAACATTGGAAGCCGGAGGCGCAAATATTCCTGTAACTGCAGGTAAATATGTCGTTACCGTGAACGTGAATGAAATGACTTACGAAATCGAAGCCATCGCAAATATCTGGGGATTGGTGGGGGATGCAACTCCGAACGGATGGGACGGACCCGATGTTCAATTGAACATTGATTACACATCTGATTATACTTCAGGCGGGGTTTGGTACATCAATAATGTTTCCCTTTTTGCCGGAGAAATTAAATTCCGTGCTGACAATGATTGGGGATTGAATTATGGTGATGATGGCGCAGACGGAACGCTTGAGAACGGAGGTGCCAATATCGCAATACCTGCCGACGGAAATTATGATGTAGTTATGGATCTTGACAATATGACCTATTCCATAACAGCTAACTAAAGAATAACATTATCAAAAGCCGCGCGGCGGACTTGAACTTATAATTTGTACTCTTTGAAAATCCTCTTGCGCTTATGTGAGAGGATTTTTTTAATTTAGGGAAATGAAATTCCGTTTCGATAAAAAATATTTTCTGTATTTCCTGGGATTGCTCATCGTAGAAATCCTGATTGCTTTGTTTGTGGAAAACCCTACGATTCGCGGCGCCATTGGCGATGTGCTGGTGGTGATTTTGATTTACTGTTTCATTCAGGCATTTTTTCAAATCAATAAAAAGAAAACCATCATCGGTGTTGGGATATTTGCATTGCTCGTCGAAATATCACAAGCTTTCCAAGTTGTGGAAAAACTGAATTTACAGAACAGTAAGTTCTTTGCCACCGTTTTGGGTACCACATTTGACCTCAATGATGTTTGGGCTTATTTGGCGGGCTGCGCCGTTGTTTGGATGCTGGAATTCTATGACGATGAATCCCGCCCGAAAAAGAAAAAGTTTTTGAGGTTTTGATTTTATTACAACCATTAAGATTCACTCAAAACATCAATTTGAATTTATTAAGACTTGTTAAGCTCAACAAGTTGATTTATTTCCAATAAACTTACTTAAAAATCAATACAACTGCGCCGTCATCGTGATTTCAAATGCAAATGCTTTACTGACAGGGCAATTTTTCTCGGCATCCTGCGCCAATTGATGAAATTCATGTTCGGGAATACCGGGCACTCTTGCTTTCACTTCCAATTCAGATTTTGACATTTTCCCATTTGCCATGGAAATATGACAATCGGTCATGATTTCGTCGGGCGTATAGCCGGCTTCCGATAGATTGGCGATGAGTTTCATGGTAAAACATCCGGCGTGTGCGGCAGCTAAAAGTTCTTCAGGATTGGTTCCAGCTCCGTCTTCAAAACGGCTGTGAAAAGAATAAGGCGTTTGATTTAAAACATTGCTGTCTGTAGTTAAATGACCGCTGCCTTCTTTGATTGTGCCGCTCCAAACGGCTGTTGCTGTACGTTTCATAAATTCTATTTTTATAAAACGCTGCAAAAAAAAGTCCAAAACTCATCGTTTGATAAGATTTTAACTTTCAATTTAAATGAATTTGGAATTAATAATAAGGATTACTTCTCCAGTAGTTACGTCCTTGAATCAATCGGTCGAGGTTGATGATCATTCCGAAATGATTGGAGTTGGAACCTTTGTAATAATTGGCGTGCGCAAATTCGAAACGGAAGGAATTGATCCGAATGCCAAATCCATACGTCAAACCGGCAAAGGTTCTTTGGTCTTCTAATTTCAATTCATTTCCTCGTTTAAAATTATAACCCAATCGAATGTTGAACCCACGCCCGGGAAAAAGTTCTGCACCCAATGAAACGTGGTCGATTACCTTTCGTCCAAAACCTGTTTCCTGCCCATTTTCATTATACGGCATGGAAATATCAAATTTCTGCAAATCATGCAAAGTCATACTTAGTTCCAAAGGAACGTATTCCAATCGATGTGAAATACCCAAATTGATTTGGAGCGGCATTTTCTCGTAAGTACCATGATAGGTTTTGAGTTGAGCCCCGATGTTTCGAACCGAAAGAGCCACATTGGTATTGTAATCGATGTCGTGAAAAACAATCCCCAAATCGGCAGCGATGGCATGAGAAGTATAGGATTCAATCCTTGAATTGATGTATTTGGCGTTGATTCCCACCGTGAAAAAATCGCTTAGATTTCGAGCGTATCCCACTACAATAGCTGCATCTTTTGCACTGAAATCCCCTGTTGGATTGTCATTCTCATCAAATCCACGGAAATCACCATAATCGACATATTGACCATGAATAGAGAAAAATTCATCATCATCGTACTGATACACGGCTGAAATCGTCCCGAAATTTACATCGGCCAAATAATTGATATAATTGATTCCAAGCTGCCCGTGCGAACTTTCACTCATGAGTGCAGGATTCCAATACGACATATTGGGATCGTTGTCCCAAGCCGATTGAACATTTCCCCCCAGTGCAGCCTGACGGGGCGAAGTAGTGATGTTCACAAACTCATATACACGTGTTCCGTCCTGGCCAAGTGCCAAGGTCGTTAGGAGAAAAAACAAAAATCCGAGCTTTTTTGTCATTCGGCAAAAGTAACAATAAAGTATGTAACGTAATTTGATGAAAAATCGTGTGTAGTAATCTTTTTAAGTTATGAAAAACAAATTAATTTTCAAATGCCGGGCATCATTCTTTTTAGCTTAAAACTTACGGAACTTAGAATTGAAAAGAAGAAGAGTAAAATTATTAATCCAAAACAAATTAAAAATGAAAAAAAGAGTTCCCATTACGCAGATTATGTCAAAAGACCTTGTAACCCTAAACCCAACAGATTCTTTGTATGATGCGGAAAGATTGTTCAACAAGCACAGTATCCGTCACATTCCAGTGGTGGAAGGAGAGCGAATCGTAGGTGTCATCAGCCGTTCCGATTTATTGAGAATAAGCTTTGCAGATTTGACAGAAAATGAAGAAACAGTAGAATCTTTTGTTTATGATGCCTACACCATTCCACAAGTGATGACTAGAGTTCCGGTAACGGTTGAGGCCGATACGACGATAAAGGAAGTCGCAGAAATCTTATCGAAACAAAGTTTCCACTCCATTCCGGTGGTTGAAAAAGGAAAATTGGTTGGGATCGTGACCACTACCGATTTGATTAATTATCTGTTGGAGCAGTATTAAAAATAACTCCTTATTGGTTAGGGATAGAACCTCGTCGGAATTTAATTTTCGGCGGGGTTTTTTATTGACGACATAATTTGACGCTTGTTTTCCCTACTTTTGAACCAAACCTTTATGAAATGAAATATTTAGAACTAACCAATTTAGACACCTACCAAAAAGAGGTTGTGAAAACCGATAGTAAAGATTTATCGGCCGTTTTTTTGGGTAACGAAAGCCATTATCTCAATTTTTGGGTTCTCTATACTTCGCTTTTTCAGAAAATCCCCAACAATATCCGTTTGGATAATATAGATGGAGAAAAAGCCTGTCAATGGTTGGAAGAAAATTTCGCATCGGAAATTATTGAAAAAATTGTTTCGGGCAAAAAACAGAAACCAAACGAAAAGGTGAATGTTTTTGAAACTTATTACATTCTTAGTGATGAATTGATGTTGGCTTTTGAAATGAAACAAGATATTGTCAGACTGCTTTTTAAATCATCGGACGAAGAAAAAATCAACAAATTAATAACGCAAATTTCAAAATTCAAAAAGAAAAAAAGCTATCGGGATCCGGAATTGAGTTTGTTGATTAACACCAATTACGGTCTCGATACAAAATCACTTAAAATTGCAAAGCCAAAACTCAAGATCGAAGACAATTACAACGATGATTTTGTCGAAATACATAAAACCATTCATAAAAGATTGTCCAAAAATAATGACAAAGGATTGGTGCTTTTGCATGGGAAACCCGGAACCGGAAAGACTTCCTACATCCGCTATCTTATCGGTTCGCTGAAAAAGAAAGTGATTTTTCTTCCGCCCAATTTGGCTTCTGCCATAACAAATCCTGAATTGCTTTCGGTGTTGATTGACGAACCCAATTCCGTTTTTGTGATTGAAGATGCAGAAAACATCATCATCGACCGCGAAACAGAAGGAAGTTCGCCTGTTTCGGCTTTGCTTAACCTTTCTGACGGCCTGCTTTCCGATTGTCTCAACATCCAAATCATTTGCTCTTTCAATACTGATTTGTCCAAAGTGGATTCTGCACTTCTGCGCAAAGGAAGATTGATTGCACAATATGAATTCAAAGAACTGGAAACCGAAAAAGCCCAAGCTTTGTCCGATAAATTAGGATTTCAAACTAAAATCAATGAGCCAATGACCCTGACCGACATTTACAATCAGGAAGAAAGAAATTTTGAAAAAAATAAGAACAGGATCGCAATTGGATTTGGGAGCAATTAAAAATCTTTATATTCGAAACAGAAAATTCTAATAATCTAAACTTAAAAAAATAATGGAAACAAAAGAATTTGAAATTAGACTAAACAATTGGGCTGAAAAAATTATTGATTATTGTACACCCATTTCACAATGTCAAAATTTAGAGTATTATCCATTACAATCTCCTGTTAATATCAAGAAAACTGAGGTTCTAATTGTGGGCGTGAATCCTCGAAGCAATGGAAATCATTATAGTCAAAACCAAAATGAAAAATGGCAGTTTGTCAAAGGTAAAATGACCATTTCAAGATTATTAGGTGGAAACCCATATTTTTTAAATGATAATAACTGGCGGTTTTTTAATAATTTAAAGCAAATTGACTTCTTAAAAAACAAAATAGAAAATGCAGAGTATACCTATATGAATTATTTCTATTTTGCCACAAAAGACGCTAATGAAATGAGAAAAATAGATAAATTTTCAGATATTATTGATTTTTCTAAAGTTTCGTTAAATGAACTTATTGAACTTTTAAAGCCTAAATTAGTAGTCATTATGGGAGTGAAAGATGGTTTGGATTTAATAAGTGATTCTCCCACAAAAACAATTCTACAAAAAGGAAATAATAGGATTTTAACGAAGGGGTTATTGAAAAATAAAGTTATCTATGCAATTCCACATCCATCTAGAAATTATGGTTACGACACAAGAAGAGCATTAGACATATGTCTAAATGAAATTTATACAGGAAAAGACGAGTTAAGCGTTTTCGAGTTTGAAAATAATAACAAACCAATACTTTCTAAAGAAGTAATTAATATAAACCTGTTAAATGATAAATTAAGAAACCATAAAATAGAGTTTTCAAATTATCAAAATAAGTTAGGAATATTTGAAGCCGCTATTCAAGGTGTTTTAGGAGATGTATTAGACATAAGAATTAATACTATTGGAAAGGAAAAGTATGTTTCATTTCGATCAAAAGAAAAATTTCAAAATAGCTTTTATAATCATCTAAAAGGCAAAGATATTTATCGTAATTCATTTTCTGGTAAATATGAAACAGAACATCAAAGTTGGTTAGTTTATAAAAACATAAATACTTATTTGAAAAGTAAATCCCTCGAAGAACATGTTTCTGAAGATTTAATTCAATTAATCAATAAAATAAATAAGTATAGTTCTGAACTATGACTATGCAAAACACATTCACAGCCATTGATTTTGAAACGGCACAAGGCTATCGTTGGAGCATTTGTCAGGTGGGATTGGTCAGAGTTGAAAGTGGCATCATAACCGATAAATTGTCGATTTTGGTGCAACCGCCCGATAATTATTATTGGTATAAAAACATAGAAATTCACGGCATCACACCGACACATACTGCCAATGCACCAAATTTTGGGCAAATTTGGTCTAAGATAGAACCTTTCATCAAGCACCAAAACGTAGTTGCGCACAATGCATTTGGGTTTGATTTTCCTTGTCTCAAACAAACTTTGGAATTGTATGGATTACAGATGCCTGAATTCAATGGATATTGTACGTACAAAATTTTCCGAAAAAGGCTCAATTTGCTCTGTCAGGAGCACCAGATTCTGCTTAATCATCACGATGCGCTCAGCGATGCTTTGGCTTGTGCGGAATTGTATAAAATTTATCTGAGTAATTTGTAGATTTCTCATTTTTGTTATTTCGACGACACAGATTGGCGGAGTCAGATGTTAAATTAGCGCCAGAAAACTTTGAAATGCGCATTTTACACCTTTCTGACACTCATAATCAGCACAATTTTCTAAATGATTTACCCGAAGTGGATCTCATCATTCATTCCGGAGATTTCTCTTTTGCAGGTACGGAATCTGAATTTCGAGATTTTTTGAAATGGTTCTTGAATTTGAATTATCAATATAAAATTTTCATCGGAGGCAATCACGATAGTTTTTTAGAAGAAAATTCCCGAAAAGAAATACAATCTATTTTGCCTGAAAACTGTTATTATCTTCGACATAGTGGAATTAAGATTGAAAATCTAAAATTTTGGGGCGTGCCGATGTTCGTTTCAGAAGACATTGACGGCAGTTATTTTGAACAAATCAAAAAAATTCCTGCTGATATTGATGTGCTTGTTTCCCATCATCCGCCTTTGGGGATTTTGGATCTGGACGGCAAAATCAATTTTGGTTGCTCAGAATTATTGCATAAAACATTGGAAATCAAACCTAAATTCCATCTGTTTGGACACATTCACAATGCTTACGGAATCGAAAAGTCGAAATCCACAACCTTTATCAATTCTTCCGTTCTAAATGGAAATTATGAACGTACAAATCCACCGATTTTATTTGAGGTTTAGATTAATTTTTTCAACGACATTGTTTGACGGATGTGAGTTTTTAAGTTTGTAGGAAGGTAAGTAACCTTGTCAAGGTTTCAAATCCTTGACAAGGCTAAATATTTTCAGTAATCAAATCTTTTTTACAGAGATTAATTTAATCCCCCCTCCTTTGGGGAGCCTGTCCCGAACTTGATTCGGGAGGTTAGGGGAGGCTTTAAGTGAGGCTCTTCGCCTTTTCCAGCGCTCTGTCCAATCCGCTTACATCCTTTCCTCCGGCAGTTGCAAAGAAAGGCTGTCCGCCGCCGCCGCCTTGGATTTCTTTTCCTAATTCACGCACGATCTGTCCGGCATTCAATCCTTTGCTTTCCACTAATTCATCGGAAATCGAAACGGTGATCGAAGGTTTTCCATTGTGATCAGAACCTACCACCAAAAACAGATTTTCTATTTCTTTTCGGAGTGGAAAAGCGATTTGTTTGATGGTATTCGCATCCAAACTTGTACGAACCGCCAGGAAATTCACACCATTGATGTTTTCAAAAGACTTTTTCCAGGTTTCTTTTTCCATTTGGGCTTGTTGCAGTACAAATTTTTCCAATTGGGATTTCAACTCTTTGTTCTCATCCACTAATTTTTGAACCGCATCAATTGGATCAGCTGGATTTTTCAGTTCCGCAAGAATTTGATTGTATTGATTAAATGTATCTTTCAATTCTTCAATCGCCGCAAATCCGGTCGTAGCTTCGATTCTTCGGATTCCGGCTGCGCTTGAACTTTCGCTTTGTAATTTGAACATAATCACATCGGCCGTATTTTGAACATGCGTTCCACCACATAATTCAATCGATTTTCCGAATTTAATCATCCGAACGACATCGCCGTATTTCTCTCCGAAAAGCGCCATGGCGCCTTCTTCCAATGCTTTTTTGAAAGGAACCGAACGCTTTTCTTCCAAAGGAATTCTTTCTGCAATTCGCGTATTTACCTGACGAATTACTTCTCTGAGTTCATCCTCACTCAATTTATTGAAATGCGAAAAGTCAAATCGTAAATAATCAGGTCCCACATACGAACCTTTTTGTTCCACGTGCGTTCCCAAAACGTCGCGCAATGCTTCGTGCAAAAGGTGAGTGGCCGTGTGGTTGCGCATAATATGATTGCGACGTTCCTTATCCACCACCGCATGAAACGGAAGTTCCAAATATTTCGGAAGTTCTTTGGTGAAATGAACGATCAGATTATTTTCTTTTTTGGTATTGATAATTTCAACTTTTTCGAATTGATTTTCAATGAAACCGGTATCGCCCACCTGACCACCGCTCTCAGCATAGAAAGGCGTTGCTTGAAAAACCAACTGATAAAAAGTTCCAGTTTTGTTCGCCACCTGACGATAACGCGTGATTTTCACATCGGTTTCCAAATAATCGTATCCGATGAATTCTTCCACTTTGTCTTCGATCAATTCTGTCCAGTCAGAAGCCGAAAAAGAAGTCGCCGATTTGGATCGTTGTTTTTGTTTTTCCATTTCGGATTCAAATCCCTTTTCGTCGATGGTCAATTCTTTTTCTTCCGCAATAATTCTCGACAAATCCGCCGGGAAACCATAAGTATCGTAGAGTTCAAACACCACATCGCCCGGAATTTCTTTCAGATTGGAATTTTGCTGGATGAAATTATCGAGTCGAACCAATCCCTGATCGATGGTACGCAAGAAGTTGGTTTCTTCTTCTTTGATTACATCGGTTATCAATTGAGATTGTTTTTCCAGTTCCGGGAAAAATTCGCCCATTTGGGATTTCAGCGTTGGAATTAATTTATAAATAAAAGCTTCGTTCAAATCCAGAAAACGATATCCATAACTAATCGCACGTCTTAAAATCCGACGAATTACATATCCGGCACCCGAATTCGAAGGCAATTGGCCGTCGGCAATCACAAAAGAAACCGCACGCAAATGGTCTACCACCACGCGGAAAGCCACATCACTCGTGAAATCGACACCGTATTTCTTACCTGAAATTCTTTCTAAATCATCAATCAGAGGGCGGAATACATCCGTATCATAATTCGAAGTTTTTCCCTGTAAAACCATTGCCAAACGCTCAAATCCCATTCCGGTATCGATGCTTTTGGACGGTAAAATTTCCAGTGAACCATCGGCTTTGCGCAAGTATTGCATAAAAACCAGGTTCCAGACTTCAATTACCTGCGGATGATCTTGATTGACCAAATCCCTTCCCGGCGTTTTCATTTTTTCTTCCGCCGAACGGATGTCCACATGGATTTCCGAACAAGGTCCACAAGGTCCCGTTTCACCCATTTCCCAGAAATTGTCTTTTTTGTTTCCGAAGAGAATTCGGTCCTCGGCAATATGTTTTTTCCAAAGTTCAAGCGCTTCCTCATCCTGAGCGGTTCCGTCTTTTTCGTCGCCTTCAAAAACGGTTACATAAAGATTTTCCTTGGGGATTTTATAAACTTCGGTCAAAAGTTCCCACGCCCAGTCGATAGCTTCTTTTTTGAAATAATC
>LSQX01199579.1_pt1 | contig 22566 bp, 22 predicted proteins | sample 654561 | NCBI WGS metagenome assembly LSQX01 (sample SAMN04489861, study PRJNA283612) | anaerobic digester metagenome | isolation source: 4 biogas reactors fed with cattle manure at either 37C or 55C with and... | place: Denmark: Kongens Lyngby | collected 2014
TGAGGGGCGTTTGTCCACAGGGCTCTGGGAGGTTGAAAAAGGACACCGGGGCATGGAAAGCCGGCGCGAAGAAGCCGGTATCAACTGCCGATCTGGCTCTTGAATTGTCGGGGGGTAACGCCGAACCAGGCCTTGAAGGCACGATGGAAGGTACTGACATCGGCATAACCGAGGGCTTCGGCTATGTGGGCGATGGGCTGGTGTCTTGCCACCAGCAGCTCCAGTACCCTCTCCTTGAGCAGGCCTTCCTTGAGTTTGCGAAAGCTGGTGCCCTGATCATCGAGATGGCGTTGCAGGGTACGCCGGGTCACCCCCACCGCTGCGGCGACGGTATCTATGTCCGTCTGCACCAGCTGCTCGCCGTCCATATGGTGCTTGATCTGATCGAGAAATCCCTGGCCTGCGTTCTGCGCACGCAGCAGACCTTCGGCGTATCCCAGCGTCAGTTGATACAGATGCTCGTCGCGCCCGGCTATAGGCTCGTCCATGCCTTCGCACGCCAATTCCAGGATGTAGAGTTCGCCAGCGGCCTGTACCGGGCATTGCAGCAAAGCGGATATCCCCTCGGCATCAAGACCCGCCGGCAGGCAAAGTGAAGCCCGGATCCTGCGCGACGAGATCGAACCCAGGGTCTTCAGAGCGGCAGTGATAACGGAAAGCGAATGTTGCGGGTGCACCGCCACGGAGGACCGAGCCGGGACGTAGGTGCACAGCAGGCTGTTGCTGCTGTTGATATCGTTGACCCGAAAGAGGCCATTCTGACTGATCAGCATCTGATATCGCACCAGCAGCTCCACCGCCGTGCGTATCGACGGGCTGTGCAGCAGCAGGGGGAACAGCAGCCCGGTAGAGCGGGGACTCAGACGCAGGCCTACCTCCACACCGAGATTGCTGAAGTCGGACGTGGCGACGGCCCGGTGCCACAGGGTGCGGGCTTCCACCAGATCAACCTGCTGTCCGGGGGCCAGGCGCCCCTGTTCTATGCTCTTTATCCCTCGACACAGGGCCGCCACATCCAGCCCCAGAGCGGAGAAGGTTTGAAGCAGGCCGTTGACCCACAGGTTGTTGATCTGCCGATGGTCCATGGTGATGCCCATTCGATTGGCATAAAGCACATTCCGTGATTCAGGCAGTGTGGCACATAATGCACACTTGTTGCGTCAACTCCCAATGAGCGGCTGCGCTTCATCCCATATGATCAGGGCGAGCGAGTCATCAGCTGTGTCTTCGAGCCGTTTCCATCGCCAGTTTCGAGCGGGAGTACAAGAAATGACCTTTACCATAACACCCAGTCAGGGCGCCTGCGGCGCCACCATATCCGGCCTGGATCTGTCCCGGGAGCTGGACCCGAGCGTGATCAGGGATATTCGAGAGGCCTGGCTGAGGCACCATGTGCTCGCCTTTCCCGACCAGAATATGGATGACGAGGACCTCGAACGCTTCAGCCTGTACTTCGGCTCCTTCGCCGGTGATCCCTACATCGCGCCGCTGGACGACCGCCCCAATGTCATCGAGATCCGTCGAACGGCGGATGAAACCACCCCCATCTTTGCCGATGCGTGGCACACCGACTGGAGCTTCGGCAAGAACCCGCCGGCGGCCACCATACTGCATGGCATTGTCATACCGCCCCATGGCGGCAATACCGACTTCGTCAACCAGCATGCGGCGTTGAAGGCAATGCCCGCGGAGCTGCGCGAACGCATCGAGGGCAAGCAGGCCATCCACTCGGCGCGCCTGGCCTATGCGCCGACCGGTATGTATGGAGAAAAGGAGAAGGCCAGCGGCAAGCAACGCGGCTTCAGGATCCATACCTCCGAATCCGCCTACGATACCCAGCTGCACCCGCTTATCCGCAGGCATCCGGAGACCGGCGAGGAATGCCTGTTCGGTTGCCTCGGTTACATCATAGGTATAGACGGAATGGAGGAGTCCGAGGCCGAACAGCTGTTGCTGGAACTCTATCTCTGGCAGACCCGGCCTGAGTTCCAGTACAGCCATCAATGGCAACCCGGGATGGTGGTCATGTGGGATAACCGCTCCGTGCTGCACAAGGCCAACGGCGGTTATGAAGGTTACGAGCGCAAGCTCCATCGTACAGTGGTGGCCTGACCATGGACGACGCATTCATGACGGAACTGGCTCAGGCCATAGTCACGCACTCGCCGTTGCCGCGCTTTCCATCCGGCATCACGGCGGAGCAGGCCTACGCCTGGCAACCCGCGGTGAGTCGGAAGGTGGGACCCACCGCAGGCTACAAGGCAGGCATCACCAACGAACTCATACAACGCAAACTGGGGCTGGATCAGCCCCTGCTCGGGCATCTTTACCGCAGTGGGGAACAACCGGGCGGTGCCGTGCTTGCTCACCGGCCGCACGCGGCCATCGAATGCGAACTGGGGATCATCGTGGATGCACAGGGGCAGCCATGCTGGATTGTTCCGGCATTGGAATTTGTGCATCTGCGCTTTACCGCGCCAGAGGATGTGTCGGCAGCCAACCTGGTGCTGTGCAACCTCGGCGCTGACCAGTTCATGCTCGGTCAACCCCAGCCCTGGCTGTCCGGATTGGAAGCGCTGATGGAAAGCAGCACGATCCGGCTGTTTCGGGATAACCAGCTGACTCAACAGGCCTGCGCCCTGTCCTCGATGAATGGACCAGAGGAGGCGGGGGAGTGGATGCTTGACCAGATACGGAACCATCAGTGGCCGGTTACCGAGGGCACATTACTGATGACCGGCACCTGCGGTGATGCCATACCCTTTCAACCGGGCAGCTATCGGGCTGATTACGGGCCGCTCGGTCAGATCGAATTCAGTATTGCCCCTGTGTGACCGTGCCGGGCACGGTCACTTGCCGATACAGAAGCTGGAGAAAATCCGCCCCAGCAGATCATCCGGGCTGAATTCCCCGGTTATTTCCCCCAGGGCCTGTTGCGCCATGCGCAGGTCCTCGGCCAGCAGCTCGCCGGCGCCGAGCAGGGTCAGTTGCTGCTGGCCATGATCCAGATAGTCGGCGGCCTGTTGCAGTGCTTCCAGGTGCCGGCGCCGGGCGCTGAACAGACTTTCGGCGGTCTGTTCGAAGCCCATGCAGGTCTTCAGGTGCTCCCGCAGCAGCTCCACCCCCTCGCCGCTGCGGGCACTGAGCCGCAGGACAACGCTGCCATCCTCGGCCTGTTGCATGCCCACGGCTTCGCCGCTGATGTCCACCTTGTTGTAGATCAGGGTGATCTTTGCCGGGTCCGGGTGCTGATCCAGAAACTCCGGCCACAGGCTGTCGGGGTGGCGTGCCTCCGGCTGGCTGGCGTCCACCACCAGCAGAATGCGGTCGGCGTCGGCGATGGCGGCCATGGCCCGCTCGACACCGATGCGTTCAACCACATCGTCGGTATCGCGCAGGCCGGCGGTGTCGATGATATGCAGGGGCATGCCATCGATGTGGATATGTTCGCGCAGGATATCCCGGGTGGTGCCGGCAATATCGGTGACGATGGCGCTGTCCCTGCCGGCCAGGGCATTGAGCAGGCTGGATTTGCCGGCATTGGGCCGGCCGGCGATCACCACAGTCATGCCATCGCGCAGCAACGCGCCCTGACCGGCTTCACGCTGGACCTGACGCAGATCTTCCTGCACCTGCTGCAGCTGGGAAAGGACATGGCCGTCTGCGAGAAAATCGATTTCCTCCTCCGGAAAGTCGATTGCCGCCTCGACGTAAATGCGCAGCTGGATCAGGGCTTCGGTGAGCGCCTGTACCCGCTGCGAGAAGGCTCCCTGCAGGGACTGCACCGCGTTGCGGGCCGCCTGTTCCGAGCTGGCCTCGATCAGGTCGGCGATGGCCTCGGCCTGGGCCAGATCGAGCTTGTCATTGAGAAAGGCGCGCTCGCTGAACTCGCCGGGCCGGGCCAGGCGCACGCCGGAGTCCAGGCAGGCCTTGAGCAGCATGTCCATCACCACCGGGCCGCCATGGCCATGCAGTTCCAGCACATCCTCGCCGGTAAAGGAATGCGGGCCGGGGAAGTACAGGGTCAGGCCCTGATCCAGCACCTGCCCGGCGGCAGTGAAGGCACCGTAATGGGCGTGGCGCGGCCGCGGCGTGATGCCGCTGATGCGTTGGGCCACCTGCAGGGCAGCCGGGCCGGACACCCGGACGATGCCGACCCCACCCTGGCCCGGGGGCGTGGCGATGGCGGCGATGGTATCGGCGTGATATGGGCGGCTCATTGAGGGCTCCTGTGGATCAAACCTGGTCCGCACTGCGGGCGGTCGCGCCGGGCTCGGCGCGCGTACAGCAAAACGCCCCGAAATCGGGGCGTTTGCGTGGATGCCGGCTGGGCGATCAGTCTTTTGCCGCGGCGCCTTCGATCTGCCGGGTAATGTACCACTGTTGCGCGATCGACAGGATGTTGTTGACCACCCAGTACAGCACCAGACCGGCCGGGAACCACAGGAAGAAGAAGGTGAAGATCACCGGCAGCATCTTCATCACCTTGGCCTGCATCGGGTCCGGCGGGGTCGGGTTGAGCAGCTGCTGGATATACATGCTGATGCCCATCAGGATCGGCAGGATGAACAGCGGATCCTTCAGCGACAGGTCGGTGATCCAGCCGATCCACGGAGCCTGACGCATCTCGACGCTTTCCATCAGGGTCCAGTACAGCGCGATGAACACCGGCATCTGCACCAGGATCGGCAGGCAGCCACCCAGCGGATTGATCTTCTCCTTCTTGTACAGCTCCATCATGCCCTGGGACAGCTTCTGGCGATCGTCGCCATACTGTTCGCGCAGCGCCTGCATCTTGGGTGCGACGCGGCGCATGTTGGCCATGGACCGATAGCTGGTCGCCGACAGGGGGAAGAAGGCCAGCTTGATCAGGATGGTCAGCAGGATGATGCTCCAGCCCCAGTTGCCGACCAGACCATGAATCAGGCTCAGAACCCAGAACAGCGGCTGGGCGATGAACCACAGGAAGCCGTAGTCNNACGGTCAGGTGCAGGCCGGGGGAGATTTCCTTCAGGCGATCCTGAATCTTGGGACCGGCGTAGAACTGGGCACCGATCTCCGCCTGCTCACCGGCGGACACGTTCACCGAGGGGCTGACGAAACCGACCAGGTAGTTGCCCTGGCTGTCCTTGCGGGTCTGATAGACGTGCTGGCCATCGGCGGCGGGCACCCAGGCGCTGACGAAGTAGTGCTGCAGCCAGGCGGCCCAGCCACCGGTCACTGTCTCGCGCAGGTTGCCCTTGTCCATGTCCTTGAGCTTGAGCTTCTCGTAGGAACCATCGGCGCTCCAGTAGGCGGCGCCGAGGAAGGTGGCCATGCCGGTAGCGGTGGAGCTCGACGGATCGCCACTGCCATCACGCTTGATCTGACCGTAGAGACCGCCGTTCCAGGTCTCGCCGCTCTGGTTGTCGATCAGGTAGTCGACCTTGATCAGATAATCGCCACGGGTGAAGGTGAAACGCTTGGTGTAGTTGACGCCGTTCTCGCTGAAGCGCAGATCGACGGCGAGGTTGTCCTCCCCCTCGGCCAGCTGGTAGCTGGTCTGTTCTGCCTGGTACAGCGGACGACCGTTGGCCCGGGCATCCGGCCCGTTGCGACCGGCCAGACCACTCTGGGCAATGTAGGTGCGCTGGGCACTGTTCTCGAGCAGCTGGAAGGGGACATCCGGCCGCTGCTGATGTACCGGGTACTCCGGCAGCGCCAGGGAGACGATATCACCACCGCGCGGATCTATGGTCAGGCGCAGGGTGTCGGTCTCGATGCTGATCAGACCACTTGCGGTCGAGGCTGTGGTGGTCGGTTGCAGAGCCGGAATATCCGAGCCGTCCGCCTCGACTGCCAGGGGAACATCACCATTCTCGGTCACCGCATCGGCCGGGGTACCGGGCAGGGCAGGAACGTCCGCTGTGTGGGCCTGCGGGCTGCTGCCGTTGACTGCCGCTTCGGCGACCGGGTCAACATAATCCTTGTTCCACTGCAGGATCATCAGATAGGTGATCACAGCCAGCGCAGCGATGAGGATGTTTCTTTGCATGTTCATGGTTATTCAGCCATCTGAGACGAACAGTTGTTCTTGAGTGGTACAGGATCATAGCCACCCGGGTTCCAGGGATGACAACGGGACAGGCGCCGTGCACTGAGCAGACTACCCCTGAGCAAGCCATGTTCTTCGATGGCTTCCTGGGCATAGCAGGAACAGGATGGGTAGAAACGACAATGACTGGCCATCAGCGGACTGATAGCGTAACGGTAAACCTTGATCAGTCCTAACGCGAGATTACGCATTGGATGACGGGCGTCCGGAATTGCTGGAGCGGTGGTATTTGTCAGCGGCCTTGTTCAGCCGGCGCCACATGTCCCGGAACAGGACATGCAGCGCTGCATTGTCAAGCTCGCCCAGACCCTTGCGGGCCAGGACGACGATATCCAGATTGTCCAGTTCGGCACGGTGGTGTCTGAAGGACTCGCGGGCAATGCGTTTTACCTTGTTGCGGTCAACGGCCCGCCGGACATTCTTCTTGGCAATGACCAGTCCCAATCGCGGATGATCCAGGCTGTTGTGCCTGGCCAGCAGCAGGATATGGGAACCAGAGGCCTTGCAGGTGGCTCCATCGAATACGCTCTTGAACTGCGCGGGCGTCAATAGCCGGTGTTCAGGAGTGAACCCGAGATTCACCTGCAAATCCGGTCTTAGGCTGACAGCTTGTGACGGCCCTTGGCGCGACGACGAGCCAGAACTGCACGACCGTTCTTGGTAGCCATACGAGCACGGAAACCGTGGTTGCGCTTACGCTTCAAAACGCTGGGTTGGAAAGTTCTTTTCATCTTCAGATACCTGAGTAATTCACAAAAGAGCAGTGAAGCCCTTTCAAGGGATCGGAGATTCTAGAGAAGAAGCCTGCTCAGGTCAATTTGATTTCCAAGGGGGATGAGTAAATTAGGAATAAAGAAAGACAGATTTTTAAAAGACTATGGATGTTGATGTATATAGGCAGGCGTTTTTCTGTGGATAACCGCGGCCAGGGTGCGCCGTTGCTGGCTGATCGGGGAAGGACAAGCCGGTGGGTACTCTGTTCACATCACCCGTCTGTGGTTGTGTCGGGCTTGTGGATAAGCGGGCATGATATCCACAGCCGGATTTATCCTCAGACAAACCGCCGACCTGCCAACAGGGTCATACAGGGATTGTCCACAGATTTCAGGAAGCCGCGCGGCTCAAGGGCCGGGAGCTTTCAGGCGGCTTTTTTCACGCGCGTTCAGGCGGGTGTTCCGGTATCGGGAACCCGATCTGCAGATGCTCGGGCGTGTGGATAAGTGAGGGCCGAAAGGCTAGAATGCAGGATGCTCGCAGGCCCGTCAGGCTGGCCGTCCTGCACCATCTTTCACCAAGCTGAACCGGGCCCTCGCGACCCGGAGTCGGGGGAAATTAGTGTCTGTTGTACTCTGGCAGCAATGCATGGAATTCTTGCGCGATGAGCTTCCTTCCCAGCAGTTCAATACCTGGATTCGTCCACTGCAGGTAGAAGGCGACCATGCGGAACTGCGCTTGTACGCTCCGAACCGCTTCGTGCTGGATTGGGTGAATGACAAGTACCTCAATCGCATTCAGGAACTGCTGGATGATCTGTCCCAGGGACAGGCGCCTTTCGTGTCCCTGGTGATCGGTAGCCGGCGCAGCACCCCTGCTCCGGCCCCGAGCCCGGTGACTGCACCGGTGGCTGCGCCTGCCGTGGGCGGGGACACTGCCCCTGCGGCACCGGCTCCGGTGGTGTCCCAGGGGCATGGCTTCCAGCCGGACGCGGCCAATCAGGGCAACGCCGAGGACGAACCGCAGCCGCCGCAGCGCGCCGATCAGGGCAGTACTCTGATCAAGCATACCAGCTACCTCAATCGCAGCTTCACCTTCGAGAATTTCGTCGAAGGCAAATCCAACCAGCTGGCCCGCGCTGCGGCCTGGCAGGTGGCCGACAACCCGCGGCACGGTTACAACCCGCTGTTCCTCTATGGTGGCGTGGGTCTGGGCAAGACTCACCTCATGCATGCGGTGGGTAATCATCTGCTGAAGAAGAACCCGGCGGCCAAGATCGTCTATCTGCATTCCGAGCGCTTCGTGGCCGACATGGTCAAGGCGCTGCAGATGAACGCCATCAACGACTTCAAGCGCTACTACCGCTCGGTGGATGCACTGCTGATCGATGATATCCAGTTCTTTGCCAAGAAAGAGCGGTCACAGGAAGAATTCTTCCATACTTTCAATGCCTTACTTGAAGGCGGCCAGCAGGTCATCCTCACCAGTGACCGTTATCCGAAGGAAATCGACGGCCTTGAAGAGCGCCTCAAGTCCCGTTTTGGCTGGGGGTTGACCGTGGCGGTCGAGCCGCCCGAGCTGGAAACCCGGGTAGCCATTCTGATGAAGAAGGCCGAGCAGTCGCGTATCGACCTTCCCCACGACGCTGCCTTCTTCATTGCCCAGCGCATCCGCTCCAACGTCCGCGAGCTTGAAGGTGCTCTGAAAAGGGTGATCGCCAGTGCCCACTTCATGGGCCGGGATATCACCATCGAGCTGATCCGCGAGTCACTCAAGGACCTGCTGGCACTGCAGGACAAGCTGGTCAGCATCGACAACATCCAGCGCACCGTGGCCGAGTACTACAAGATCAAGGTGGCGGATATCCTGTCCAAGCGCCGATCCCGCTCGGTGGCCAGACCCCGTCAGGTAGCCATGGCCCTGGCCAAGGAACTGACCAACCACAGCCTGCCGGAGATCGGTGACGCCTTTGGCGGACGGGATCACACAACTGTGCTGCATGCCACACGAAAGATCGCAGAATTGCGTGAAACTGATGCGGATATCCGCGAAGATTACAAGAACCTGCTACGGACACTGACCACCTGAGTGTGTGCCAAGCAAATTGCCAACCTGCACGAGGTCGAAGGAAGACAATGCAATTTACCATCCAGCGCGAAGCCCTGTTGAAGCCCCTGCAACTGGTGGCGGGTGTCGTCGAACGCCGGCAGACCCTGCCGGTTCTTTCCAATGTCCTCCTGGTGGTCGATGGAAATACGCTGTCGTTGACCGGTACGGATCTGGAAGTGGAACTGATCGGCCGGATCACCCTGGAAGAACCTGCCGAAGCGGGCGAGATCACAGTGCCGGCGCGCAAGCTGATGGACATCTGCAAGTCGTTGCCGGATGAGGCCAGCATCAACTTCCGCGTCGAAGAAGGCAAGGCGGTGGTCAAGGCCGGTCGCAGCCGCTTCACCCTGGCGACCCTGCCGGCGGCGGATTTCCCGAACGTGGAAGACAGTGCCGGCTCCATGAGTTTTGCTGTCAGCCAGAACAAGCTGCGCCGTCTGATCGAGCGTACCGGTTTTGCCATGGCTCAACAGGACGTGCGCTACTACCTCAATGGCATGCTGCTGGAAATCAACGCCGGTCAGCTGCGTGCGGTCGCTACCGACGGTCATCGCATGGCCATGTGCACCGTGGACGCCAATATCGACTATCAGGAAAAGTACCAGCTTATCGTGCCGCGCAAGGGCATTCTGGAACTGGCCCGCCTGCTTGCGGAAGCGGATGATCTGATCAATATCGTGCTGGGCAGCCATCATATCCGCGCGACCACCGGTGACTTCACCTTCACCTCCAAGCTGGTTGATGGCAAGTTCCCCGACTACGAACGGGTTCTGCCCCGTGGTGGTGACAAGGTGGTCATCGCCGATCGCCAGTCCCTGCGCAATGCCTTCAGCCGTACCGCCATTCTGTCCAATGAGAAGTACCGTGGCATTCGTCTGATGCTCAGCGACTCGCTGCTGAAGATCCAGGCCAACAACCCGGAACAGGAAGAGGCGGAAGAGGATGCAGTGGTGGATTACTCCGGCAGCCCGCTGGAAATCGGATTCAACGTCAGTTATCTGCTGGACGTGATGAACGTATTGAGTGAAGAGCAGGTGCGCATCACCCTCTCCGATGCCAACAGCAGTGCCCTGATTCAGGAAGCCGAGTCGGACGATTCCCTCTACGTCGTCATGCCCATGCGTCTCTGAGCGCCATGCCGCTCAAGCGTCTCTCTGTCACCGGCGTGCGCAATCTGCAGCCGGTGACATTACACCCCTCTCCCCGCATCAATCTCATCCATGGCGCCAATGGCAGCGGCAAGACCAGCCTCCTGGAAGCCATTCACCTGCTTGGTCTGGCCCGCTCCTTCCGCAGCACCCGCCTGCAACCGGTCATACGCTATGGCGAGCAGGCCTGCACCGTCTTCGGTGAAATCGCGCAGCGCAGCGGGGTAACCAATTCCGTTGGGATTACCCGCAGCAAGGAAGCCGATTACCAGATCCGTATGGATGGGCAGAAGGTGCGCAGCCTTGCGGAACTGGCTGCGGCCCTGCCCTTGCAGTTGATCAACCCGGATAGCTTCCGGTTGCTGGAAGGGGCGCCGAAACAGCGTCGACAATACCTGGATTGGGGTGTGTTCCACGTGGAACATCAGTTTCTCCCGGCATGGCAACGCTTGCAAAAAAGCCTCAAGCAGCGTAACAGCCTGCTCCGACGTGGTAGAATACAACGTTCCATGCTGCAGCCCTGGGAGATAGAGCTGGTGGCAGCGGGGGAGCAGCTGGATGCTTTCCGGCAGGCGTACCTGCAGCAGCTCAAGCCCGTGTTCGAGGATATCCTCGCCCAGCTGGTGCCGTTGGAGGACCTCACCCTCAGCTATTACCGCGGCTGGGATCGGGAGAAGCCACTGGCGCAGGTGCTGGATGAGCAGTTCGAGCGCGACACCCAGCTTGGCTATACCCAGGCCGGGGCCCAGCGGGCTGATCTGAGGTTGCGTTACCGCGGTATGAATGCGGTGGATGTGCTGTCCCGGGGGCAGCAGAAGTTGGTTGTCTGCGCGCTGAAGATTGCTCAGGGTTATCTGATGAAGCAACACGGCGCGCAGCAGGATTGTGTTTTTCTGGTGGACGATCTGCCGTCAGAGCTGGACGAACACCACCGCAGGGCGCTGTGCTCGCTGCTGGAAAACCTGGAGTGCCAGGTTTTTATCAGTTGTGTTGAACTGGCTACCCTGCGGGAATGTTGGAAAACCGATACACCCGTGTCGATGTTCCACGTGGAACATGGGCATATTGTGCAGACCGAAGATGTCTGGGAGTGATTACAGAATGACCGAACAAAAAGCTTACGATTCATCAAGTATCAAGGTTCTCAAGGGCCTTGATGCGGTGCGTAAACGCCCCGGCATGTATATCGGCGACACCGACGACGGAACCGGCCTGCACCATATGGTGTTCGAAGTGGTGGACAACTCCATCGACGAAGCCCTGGCGGGGCATTGTACTGATATCAGCATCACCATTCATACCGATGAATCCATTACCGTCCAGGACAACGGCCGGGGTATCCCCACCGATATTCACGAGGAAGGGGTGTCGGCAGCGGAAGTGATCATGACCGTCCTTCATGCGGGCGGCAAGTTCGACGACAACAGCTACAAGGTATCCGGCGGCCTGCACGGCGTGGGGGTTTCCGTGGTCAACGCCCTCTCTGAGGAGCTGGTAATGACCATTCGCCGGGGCGGCAAGGTGTGGGAGCAGACCTATCACCACGGCGTCCCACAGGCCCCTCTGGCGCCGATCGGGGACACGGATACCACAGGCACCCAGATCCATTTCAAACCTTCCGCCGAGACCTTCACCAACGTCACCTTCAGCTGGGATATTCTGGCCAAGCGACTGCGCGAGCTGTCGTTCCTCAACTCGGGAGTGGGCATCCATCTGATCGATGAGCGCACCGGCAAGCGTGAGCTGTTCCGTTACGAAGGCGGGCTGCGTGCCTTTGTTGAATACCTGAACCAGAACAAGACCACCATCAACTCGGTGTTCCACTTCAACGTTCAGCGCGATGACGGGATCGGCGTGGAAGTGGCCATGCAGTGGAACGACAGCTTCAACGAGAACCTGCTGTGTTTCACCAACAACATTCCCCAGCGCGACGGCGGTACCCACCTGGCGGGCTTCCGCAGCGCCCTCACCCGCTCGCTCAACAGCTATATCGAGCAGGAAGGTCTGTTGAAGAAGTTCAAGGTCAGCACCTCCGGTGACGATGCCCGTGAAGGTCTGACCGCGATCATTTCGGTCAAGGTGCCCGATCCCAAGTTCTCCTCCCAGACCAAGGACAAGCTGGTTTCTTCGGAAGTGAAGACCGCGGTCGAGCAGGAAATGAACAAGTTTTTCGCCGATTATCTGCTGGAGAAGCCCAACGAGGCCAAGGCCGTGGTCGGCAAGATGATCGATGCCGCCCGCGCCCGTGAGGCCGCCCGCAAGGCCCGGGAAATGACCCGGCGCAAGGGCGCTCTGGATATTGCCGGTCTCCCCGGCAAACTGGCCGACTGCCAGGAAAAGGACCCGGCGCTGTCCGAACTCTACATTGTGGAAGGTGACTCCGCGGGCGGCTCTGCCAAGCAGGGACGTAACCGCAAGACCCAGGCTATCCTGCCGCTCAAGGGCAAGATCCTCAACGTGGAAAAGGCGCGTTTCGACCGCATGCTCTCCTCTCAGGAAGTGGGCACCCTGATCACCGCTCTGGGCTGCGGCATTGGCCGGGAAGAGTTCAATATCGAGAAGCTGCGCTACCACAACATCATCATCATGACCGATGCTGACGTCGACGGTGCGCACATCCGGACCCTGCTGCTGACCTTCTTCTTCCGGCAGATGCCTGAACTGATCGAAAAGGGCTACATCTACATTGCCCAGCCGCCGCTGTACAAGATCAAGAAGGGCAAGCAGGAACAGTACCTCAAGGATGACGAGGCACTGGAGGATTACCTCACCCAGTCCGCGCTGGAGGATTCCTACCTGTACGTCAACGAGCATGCCCCGGGCATCACCGGTGAAGGGCTTGAGCGTCTGGTCAACGAATACCGCAGCGTGATGAAGATCCTCAAGCGCCTCGGCCGTCTCTATCCCCAGGAGCTGATGGAGCAGCTGATATACCTGCCGCGCCTCTCCAAGGAGCATCTCGCGGACAAGGAGTTCATGGATAACTGGTTGATTTCATTCGAAAAACTGGTCAAGGAAGAGGAGCGTTCCGGTCAGGAGTACCTGGTCAGCCTGCGTGAGGACAAGGAGCGTCAGCTGTGGCTGCCCGAGGTGGAAAGCATCAGCCACGGCCAGACCAGCTATATCACCTTCAACCGCGATCTGTTCGCCAGTAACGACTATCGTGCCATCGCTGACCTCGGTGAAAAGCTGCAGACCCTGCTCGAGGAAGGCGCCTACATCCAGCGTGGCGAGAAGAAGAAGCCCATCCGCTACTTCAAGGAAGCCATCGAATGGATGATGAACGAAACAGCTCGTCGTCATACCATCCAGCGCTACAAGGGGCTGGGTGAGATGAACCCCGATCAGCTGTGGGAAACCACCATGGATCCGGAAAACCGCCGCATGTTGCAGGTCACCATCGACGACGCCATCGCCGCCGACCAGATCTTCAACACCCTGATGGGCGACCACGTGGAACCCCGCCGCGAGTTCATCGAGCAGAACGCCCTGGCAGTATCCAATCTCGATGTTTGATGCGTAGCTACGGGGCTCCAGCCAGGAGGGGCCCTCAGAAACAAGGAAGAAGGCCCGACAGGTGACTGCCGGGCCTTCTGTGCGCCAGGGGGAGGGCCGCTGCGCTTGGCTACCTCCATCTCACTTACCCGGAGCCTTGCCATGAAGCTGGTCTGCATCTCGGATACCCACAGCCTGCACCGGGAAATCCCTGATATCCCGGACGGAGACGTGCTGATCCACGCCGGTGACAGCCTCGGTCAGGGCACGCTGGAAAATATCGAAGAGCTCAATGTCTGGCTGGGTTCCCTGCCCCACAGGCACAAGATTGTCATCGCGGGTAATCACGACTGGGCCTTTCAGGATGAGCCCGAGCAGGCCCGCGCCCTGTTGACCCACGCCATCTATCTGCAGGACAGCGGGGTCGAGATTGAGGGTATGCGTTTCTGGGGCTCGCCCTGGACACCGACATTCATGCACTGGGCGTTCATGCTGGACAGGGGGAAGCCCCTGCGCGATGCCTGGGGGCTGATTCCGGATAACACCGATGTGCTGATCACCCACGGCCCGCCGCAGGGGGTTGGCGACACCAGTTGTATCGGTGGAAGCAATGTCGGTTGCCGGGATCTGCTGGATCGAATCAATGAGCTGCGCCTGAAAGCCCATATCTTCGGGCATATCCACGAGGGCTATGGCAGCTATCAACGGGATGACACTACCCTGATCAACGCCAGTACCTGTACCGAGCGCTATGAACCGACCAACCCGCCAGTGATCTTCGAGCTGGGCTGAGGCACAAGGCGAAAAACATTGCCGGAGGTTCATTATGTCTATATTCTCCGACATATGGAAATGAAAAACGCGCTCGACACCTTTGCTGCACTCTCTCAGGAAACCCGTTTGGAGGTTTTTCGGCTTCTTGTGCGCCATGAGCCCCAGGGACTGGCCGCGGGCGAAATTGCCCGCCAATTGGCGGTCCCTCACAACACCATGTCAGCTCATCTTGGGGTGCTGACCCGAGCGCATCTGGCGGTATCTCAGAGGCAGGGTCGCTCCATCATCTACCGAGCGAACCTGGATCATATGAAAAAGACCATTTCGTTCATGGTTCGCGATTGTTGCGCTGGCCATCCAGAGCTGTGCGAGTCGCCCATGGCTGTTTCAACAGGGTATCCGGAAAAGAGTTCACAAGCATGAAGGTTCAGATCTATCACAACCCGCAATGTGGCACCTCTCGCAATACACTGGCGATGATCGTGGCTTCTGGCGAAACGCCGGAAATCATCGAATATCTCCAGACACCGCCGACGCGGGAGCGTCTGGGCGAGCTGATCTCCCTGTTGGGAATACCGCCCAGAGCGCTGTTGCGTGAGAAAGGCACGCCCTATGAGGAGCTCAATCTGGGTGATGCCAGCCTGACGGACGAGCAATTGATAGATGCGATGATGGCGTATCCCATTTTGATCAATCGACCCATAGTGGTAACCGACAAGGGCGCGAGGCTGTGTCGGCCGTCCGAGCTGGTGCTGGACCTGTTGCCCGCACCGGTAACGGAATTTACCAAGGAAGATGGGGAAGTCATACGTCACGGTGGAATGCCAGCATGAGTAGCCCCAACGCTGTCGACGACCTGCCCAATATCGATCCCGTCAGACTCCAGCCTATCGATATTGACACCCTGGCCCACCCGGATGACCCGCGCCACCCCCCTCGCATACTGGTGCTTTACGGCTCGCTGCGTGAGCGATCTTTCTCGCGGCTGGTCTCCGAGGAGGCAGCCCGGCTGCTGCGTTGGTACGGCTGCGAGGTGCGTACCTTCAATCCATCTGGCCTGCCCCTGCCGGACGATGCGGATGCCGAGCACCCGAAGGTGCGTGAGCTGCGTGAGCTGACTACCTGGTCGGAGGGAATGATATGGGTCAGCCCAGAGCGCCACGGCGCCATGACCGGCATCATGAAAGCCCAGATTGACTGGATTCCACTGGCATTGGGTGGCGTGAGACCAACCCAGGGAAAAACCCTGGCGGTGATGGAGGTCTCCGGGGGGAGTCAGAGTTTCAATGCGGTGAATCAGATGCGCATTCTCGGGCGCTGGATGCGGATGATCACCATCCCGAACCAATCTTCTGTACCCAAGGCTTTTACCGAGTTCGATGACGAGGGCAGGATGAAGCCATCACCCCTTTATCTGCGCATCGTGGATGTCTGTGAGGAACTGGTGAAGTTCACCTGGCTGACAAGGGGGCGGTCCAGCTACCTCACCGATCGCTATTCCGAGCGCGTGGAAACTGCTGAAGCGGTATCCCGACGGGTCAATCAGCGCAGTCTTTGAATCACAGGTCCATTTCATGTTGGCACTTGCTGTATTTGCGATCACTCTCGTGCTGGTGATCTGGCAACCCAGAGGGTTGGGTATCGGCTGGAGCGCGCTCGGTGGGGCTCTGGTTGCGCTGCTGCTGGGCGTCGTCCAGTGGACGGATGTCGAAGTGGTCTGGAATATCGTCTGGGACGCGACCTTCACCTTCGTCGCGCTGATCATCATTTCATTGATACTGGACGCCGCCGGTTTCTTTACCTGGGCCGCCCTGCACGTCGCTCGCTGGGGTAATGGCAAGGGGCATATGCTGTTTCCGCTGATCGTGGTGCTGGGGGCCCTCATAGCTGCATTCTTTGCCAATGATGGGGCGGCGTTGCTTCTGACCCCCATAGTGATCGCCATTCTGTTGCGGTTGAACTTCCCCCCGCCTGCCGCTTTTGCTTTCATCATCGCTACCGGCTTTGTCGCTGACACTACCAGCCTGCCTCTGGTGATCTCCAATCTGGTGAATATCGTCAGCGCCAATTACTTCGATATCGGCTTTGATCGTTATGCTGTCGTCATGGTGCCGGTCAATCTGGTGTCGCTGGCGGCCACCCTGATGGTGCTCTGGCTGGTGTTTGGGCGGCAGATACCTGGACATTATCCGGTCGCTGCGCTGGACCCGCCCCATTCCGCAATCAGGGATATGCTGGTGTTTCGCGCAGCTTTCCCCATCCTTCTGCTGCTGCTTATTGCCTATTTCGTTACAGCGCCGTTGGGAGTGGCCATATCGCTGGTGACCGGCACCGCTGCACTTTTGCTGATGGCGATTGCGGGGCGCTGGTGGAAGAAAGGTGAGGGCGCTGTGGTTTCGGTAAGCCACGCCCTGCGCCACGCGCCATGGCAGATCGTACTGTTCTCGATGGGGATGTATATGGTGGTCTATGGTCTGGGCAATGCTGGTCTGACCAACCTGGGAGCTGCCGCCCTCCATTGGCTTGCGCAACAGGGTGATCTGGTCGCGACGGTGGGCACCGGATTCCTCTCGGCCGTGGTGGCCTCCATCATGAACAACATGCCGTCGACTTTGGTGGGCGCACTGGCCATCGACCAGGCGCAGGTTTCGGCAACGACCCGGGAGCTGATGATCTACGCCAATATCATAGGTAATGATCTGGGCCCGAAATTCACGCCCATTGGCAGCCTGGCAACGCTGCTGTGGCTACATGTTCTGGCGGACAAGGGCTACCGGATCACCTGGGGGCAATACATGAAGATTGGCTTGCTGATCACCCCGCCGGTTCTGTTCGCTACCCTCTTGGCCCTTGCCTGGTGGTTACCGGCCATCGCCGTCCATCAAGGGTAGCTCCAACAGCTTGCTCATTCCGGCTTCGGCAAGACCGGCGGCGTGGAGTCCATATAGGTAAGGAAATCCGCCCAGATCTGCAGGGTTCGCTGCCGGGTCAGCTGCAGAACGCAGTTCCCGGTCATGATGCCGCGGATGCTTCCGCCGGACCATTGCTGATAGACCGCATCGCAATAGGTCTTGCGGTAGTTCATCCAGGCGTCCTGGGACTCTTGCAGCAGGTCCACCACCGCCGGATCGTCGGAATAGCGCTGCAATGCCGCCTGCAGATATCGGCCGAGCTGTTCATCCGCCGCTGTCACCTGCTCGGCAATGCACAGGTTCATATCCAGGGTGGTGCCGGCGTGTTCCTCGCAGTCCGGGGGCTCCGCGTGAATGAAGGGGGTGAAGGCCAGCGGCAACAGCAACAGGTAGTTCTTCATGCACGGCTCCTCTGAGTCGGGGGCAACGCCATCAAGTATGGTACCGACCGCAGCCCTGGCCAATCCGGGGATCTGCCCGCGCTATCTGAAATCGTCCGTCAGGTCGCTGTCGCGCAGCACCTTCATCTCGTTCTCTTCATAGCTGAAGCCTTTCTCCAGGCGTGCCCTGAGCGTGAGGTCGGTGCGCGAGTCGGCGTGCTTGAGGGCTTCGTCGAGGCTGATGGCGCCGCTCTGGACCAGCTCGTAGAGGTGCTGGTCGAAGGTCTGCAGGCCCAGCTCGGCGCTGCGACTCATGGCGGATTTGATTTCCTCGAGCTCGTCCCGGGCGATCAGGTCGACGATATAGGGAGTGCGCAGCAGCAGTTCGACCGCAGCGACGCGCTTCTTCTCCACGCCGGGAACCAGGCGCTGGCCGATGACCGCAGCCAGGTTCATGGCAATGTCCCCGAGGACCTGATTGCGCGCTTCCTTGGGGAACATGTTGACCATGCGCTCAACGGCCTGTGAGGCGTTTGTAGCGTGCAGCGTGGCCAGCACCAGGTGTCCGGTATCGCTGTAGTGCAAGGCGTGCTCCATGGTCTCCAGATCGCGTATCTCGCCGATCATGATCACGTCCGGGGATTCGCGCAGGACGTTGCGCAGGGCCTCGGCAAAACTCATGGTATCGAGCCCGACTTCCCGCTGGTCGATGATGGCTTTCTGGTGCCGGTGCAGGAACTCGATCGGGTCTTCGATGCAGACAATGTGCCCGGCGCGGTTGGCGGTGCGGTAGTCGAGCATGGAGGCCAGGGTGGTCGATTTGCCGGAGCCGGCGGCGCCGACAACCAGAATCAGGCCGCGGTCGAGCATCACCAGCTTTTCCAGAACCGGGGGCAGCCCCAGCTCGGCGATACGCGGGATCTTGTTGTTGATGTGCCGCACCACCATGGCCACTTCGCCACGCTGGTAGTAGACGTTGACCCGGAAGCGCCCCGCATTGGGCACGCCCACCGCCAGGTTCATTTCCAGGGTGCGTTCGAACTCGGCAATCTGCTTCTGACTCATCAGCTGGTAGGCCAGCTGCTTGACCTCGCCCGGGCCCAGAGGCTTTTCCTCAAGCGGGTGATAGTGACCCTCGCGCTTGAGGGTGACCGGGGCACCTACACTGAAAAACAGGTCGGAGCCGTTGCGTTCGGAAAGCGCGTGCAGATAACGAAAGACGTCCATGGAATGACACTGTCCTGACTGAAATCAACCCTGAGCATAGCTCAGCGCTGCTGGATCTCGAGCATGGTCTGCTGCACCCAGTTTTCGGCCTGCTTGTGGGCCTCGACTATGGAACGCGGATCCTGCCCCTTGGGATGGATGGCCGGCCCGATATGCACCTGTACGGTGCCGGGCCGCTTGCCCCAGCCACGGCGCGGCCAGAACTCGCCGGCATTGTGTGCCACCGGCACTATGGGCGCGTTGTTGGCGCAGGCCAGCGCGGCGCCGCCGCGGCTGAACCTGATCGGCTCACCGGGGGCGACACGGGTCCCCTCCGGGAATACCAGTACCCAGAGGCCCTCACGCAGCCGCTGGCCGCCGATACGGTTGAGCTGCTGCAGGGAGCTGCGGGCCTTGCTGCGGTTGATGGCAATGGGTTTCATCAGGGCAAAGGCCCAGCCGAAGAAGGGTACGTACAGCAGCTCCTTCTTGATCAGCTGGGTCTGGGGTGCGAATACCAGTTGCAGGAAGAAGGTTTCCCAGGTGCTCTGGTGGTTGGCGAGGATCACACCGGGCTGGTCCGGGATGTTCTCCAGACCGGTCACCCGGTAATTGATGCCGACCACCGTTCTGGCCAGCCAGACAGCCAGACGGCACCAGCACTGCAGCACCAGCTTGAAACGCAGCCGGTACGGCAGGAAGGCGCCGATCAGGATCATGGGGATGGCCCAGAGCACGGCGCTGGTGGACAGCAGCAGGTAGAACAGGATGACACGCAGGCCCATGAACACGGACATGATCAGTTTTCCAGCAGGTGAGTGACAACGGCAGCCAGATTATCGAACACGCGGGTACCTTCTGGCAGTGCCTTTTGTTCCGTTTGTGCGCCCTTTCCGGTGCGCACCAGATAGGGGCGGCAGCCGACTGCCACGCCCGCCTGCAGATCGCGCAGGCTGTCGCCGACGGTGGGCACGCCGTCCAGGGAGACCTGATAGTGCTCGGCGATACTGCGGAACAGGCCGGACAGCGGCTTGCGGCAGTCGCAGCGGTCATCGGGACCGTGCGGACAGTGACGGATCAGATCGACCCGGCCGCCCTGCTCCGCGACCAGCTCGCGCAGGCGGCGGTGCATGGCTTCCAGGGTTTCTTCGCTGAAATAGCCCCGGGCCAGGCCGGACTGGTTGGTGGCCACTGCCACTGTCCAGCCGGCCTTGCTCAGGCGGGCGATGGCTTCAATGGAACCCGGCAGGGGAATCCATTCCTCGACCGATTTCACGAAGGCGTCGGAGTCCTCGTTGATGACCCCGTCGCGGTCCAGAATGATCAGCTTCATCCGAGCAGCGAGATATCGGCCACGCCCAGGAACAGGCCCCGCAGACGAGCCAGCAATGCATAACGGTTGGCGCGGATGCGCTCATCCTCGGCATTGACCAGAACCTGATCGAAGAAGGCATCCACCGGTTCGCGCAGGGCGGCCAGACGGTTCAGGGTGGCGCTGTACTGGCGTTGCCGGGCCAGCGGTGCCACAGCGGCCTCGGCGTCGCTCAGGGCGGCGGCCAGTGCCTGTTCGGCGGTTTCGCTGAGCAGTTGCTGATCCACCGTGCCGGGTACCGTGCTGTCGGCCTTGGCGAGGATGTTGGCTACCCGCTTGTTGGCTGCCGCCAGCGCCTCGGCCTCCGGCAGACGGCGGAAGGCCTGGACCGCCTGCACGCGCTGATCGAAGTCCAGCGGCGAGTCCGGGTGTACCGAGCGTACCGACTGGTACACCGCCACATCGATGCCCTCGTCCTCGTAGCGGGCGCGCAGGCGGTCGAAGATGAAGTCCTGCACCTGGTCGACCAGACCGTCGCTCTTCACGGCGCTGCCGTACTGGTTGACGGCGGTCTGCAGTGCGGTGTGCAGGTCCAGCTCCAGCTGCTTCTCGATCAGGATGCGCAGCACACCCAGCGCCGCCCGGCGCAGGGCGTAGGGGTCCTTGCTGCCGGTCGGCAGCATGCCGATACCGAAGATGCCTGCCAGGGTGTCCAGCTTGTCGGCCAGGGCTACCGCCGCGCCGGTCAGGGTGCTGGGCAGCTCGGCGCCGGCACCCCGGGGCATGTACTGCTCGTTCAGGGCCAGCGCCACATCCTCGGCCTCGCCGTCATGACGGGCGTAATAGTAGCCGGCAATACCCTGCAGCTCGGGGAACTCGCCGACCATCTCGCTGGCCAGGTCGCACTTGCTCAGCAGACCGGCACGGGCCGCGTTGGCCGGGTTGCCGCCGATGCTCTCGGCAATGAAGGCGGCCAGGCTGGATACGCGCAGGGCCTTGTCATAGACGCTGCCCAGCTGGGCCTGGAAGACCACGTTGGCCAGCCGCTGATTGTTTTCCTCGAGCCGGTGTTTCTTGTCCTGCTGGAAGAAGAACTCGGCGTCGGTCAGACGCGGGCGCACCACCTTCTCGTTGCCGGCGATGATCTGCGCCGGGTCGGTGCTCTCGATGTTGGCTACGGTGATGAAGCGCGGCAGCAGCTTGCCCTCAGCATCCAGCAGGCAGAAGTACTTCTGGTTGTCCTGCATGGTGGAGATCAATGCCTCCTGGGGCACTTCGAGGAAGCGTTCCTCGAAGCTGCAGACCAGCGGCACCGGCCATTCGACCAGGGCGGTCACCTCATCCAGCAGGCTGTCCGGCACGATGGCACTGCCCTGCTGCTCGGCGGCCAGCTCGCTGACGCGGCGGCTGATCAGCTCGCGGCGCTCGGCGAAATCGGCGATGACGTGGGCCTTGCGCAGGTCATCCGCATAGCTGGCCGGGCTGCTGATGCTGACTGCAGCAGGATGGTGGAAGCGGTGGCCGCGGGATTCGCGACCGGCCTGGCGGGACAGGATCCGGCAGGGGATCACATCCTCGCCGAGCAGCATCACCAGCCACTGGGTGGGGCGTACGAATTCGGTCTTGCCGGCACCCCAGCGCATGCGCTTGGGAATCGGCAGATCGGCCAGGGCCTGGTCGACGATACCCGGCAGCAGTGCGTTGGCCGGCTGACCGGGAATGGTCTGCACGAAGCGCAGGCGCGGTCCGCTCTGGTCCAGCTCGCTCAGCTCGACCCCGCACTTGCGGGCAAAGCCCAGGGCCGCCGGGGTCGGCTGACCATCGGCGCCGAAGGCGGCCTGCAGCGGCGGGCCGTCCATCTGCTGGGTGCGGTCCGGCTGCTGGGTAGCCAGTTGCTCGACGCGCACGGCAAGCCGGCGGGGAGCGGCGTAATGACGGGCCGCCCGGTAGCCCAGGCCGGCTTCCTTCAGACCCTTCTCGACACCGGCGAGGAAGGCCTCGGCGAGCTGTCTGAGGGCCTTGGGGGGCAGTTCCTCGGTGCCCAGTTCAACCAGAAAATCCTGTGCCTGCATCATTCGGCCTCCTTCAGTCTGGCCAGTACTTCGTCACGCAGCTCCGGGGTGGCCATGGGGAAGCCGAGGCGGGCGCGGGCGTGCAGATAGGCGTGGGCGATCGAGCGTGCCAGGGTGCGTACCCGCAGGATGTAACGCTGGCGCTCGGTCACCGAGATGGCCCGGCGGGCGTCCAGCAGGTTGAAGGTGTGCGAGGCCTTCATGACCATTTCATAGGCCGGCAGCGGCAGCTCGGCCTCGATCAGCCGGTTGGCTTCGCTTTCATAGAAGCTGAACAGCTCGAACAGCTTCTCGACGTTGGCCTGCTCGAAGTTGTAGGTCGACTGCTCCACCTCGTTCTGGTGGAACAC